>Ga0268244_10000254_pt1 | contig 23161 bp, 25 predicted proteins | sample AgamicMgSfe_FD_200258 | JGI IMG/M metagenome (GOLD analysis project Ga0268244, IMG submission 200258) | Agave microbial communities from Guanajuato, Mexico - Mg.Sf.e (v2) (version 2) | ecosystem: Host-associated > Plants > Phyllosphere > Phylloplane/Leaf | place: Guanajuato, Mexico | collected... | reverse complement strand
GGCGAAAACGTCGGCCCGAGATTCACGCTAATACTTTTCTCCCGACTATTGCTTTCACGCCTGAGGCATCCAGCCCAACTCCTATCTCCTGGTCGGCGTCGCACACTGCTCGTTGTGACAAGACGACTTGCTACGGTGTAGGGACACTAATAACAATATCGCGACCAGGCACGACTTCAGCGTGGTGTTTAAACAAAGAGATATGCGCGAAGTACCGGGTATAAACTAGATGGTCTCTCCGAACCACGCCCACCCTAACGCCAAACCCCTCAGACCGCATGACCCATCACTTCATATCCGCCGGAGTGAGCGCTTGCACGACAGAGGTACCATCCATGAATCTCGTCCTGAAAATCCGATTCGCATTCCCAAACATCCCATCCTTCAGACTCACCACAATGAACTGGCTGCCTTTGAACCTCGTCCGGATGAGGCGACCGATGTTCTGCGTGTGCGAAAGATCCAACGCGGCGTCGACTTCGTCAAGGATGTACATGGGCGCGGGGGAATACTGCAGCAATGACAGGATCAGGGAGAGAGCGATCAGTGACCTGGTCAAGTCATGTTAGCAATCTGTCAGTGTTTGATCTTTTAGGAGGATACGCGTACCTTTGCCCTCCGGAGAGCTCAGTGAGACTCTGTTTCCAAACCTTACCCAAGCAGACCTTCACCTCCAAGCCATCGCTGATCTCTTTCCCTTCTGGCGGGTCCAGCCTCGCAGTGTTCCCCGGCAGAAGATCGTTGAAGATGAGCCCAAAGTCCTGATTCACTTTCGACCAAGTCTTGAACAACGCTTCCTTCTTGTACTCGTCGAGACTGCCGATGGTCTCTTCGATCTTCCGTCTGTCCCGGATGACTGTCCTCATCATCTGCTTCAGGCTGGCTTCCTTCTTCTCGACCGAATCGATCGTAGCCATGACGGCGGGATTGATCTTCTTCTTCATGCCTTGGAAACGCTCGGTTACGGTCTTAAGGTTGCTCTTGCATTCACTTATGTTTTGACCGTTGAAATCGTAAGGTGTGCCGGACTTGCCAAAAGACGACTGCTCCTCGTAGATCCAGTCGTGCTCCTTCTCCATCACCGCAAGGGTCTGCTGCGCTTGCTGTTGCGCTTTGGAGAAATTGTCGATCGTGTGACCCAGCTTCTGCGCTTCGAGTCTCTCGTCGGCGATTTGTTGGCTCTTGCGCTTGAATGCGCGCTCCAAATCAGCGATCTCCTCATCGTAACCGCTCAGTTTGGCGCGCTCATCGTTAAGTGCGGCCTGCGCCTCGTCGTGCTGGTCTTTGGCCTGCTTTTGTTCGGCTTCTAGACTCGTCATCTCCTCTCGATGGCCGGAAAGAGTCGTTTCAGCGTCATGCAACTCTTCCTGAGCAGCTCCGAGATCAGAACCGGTCTGCTCGGCATCAACAGAGGCGTCCCGCACATCTTGCTGCAAAGGCTTGATGGCCGCCTGTGCCTTTGACAACGTCTTCTTCGCTTTCTCAACCTCTTTCTGCAGCTGCTCGAGCTTACCGGTCTTGTTGGACGAGAAATCTTCCATATCGTTCTCTACCCGCTTCACTTCCTGTTCAAACTCCGCCTGTCTCTTCTTCGCCTCCTGGATATTGCTCTTGAGGGTGGCGATAGTCTCTTTCATCTCCGCCACGCTCGCAATGATGCTCGAGGAAGAGTTGGAAGCAATCTGGGACTCTGCAAGCTTAACCTCATGCGCTTTCAGATCAAGTTCGTGCTTGATCCGACTCACGGAACCGAGTCTCTGAGCATCGTCCGCCATCACCCGCATTAGTTTCGCGAGCTTGTCCTCTTCCCGCTCCAGCTCGCCCGTAATGGCATTGAGCTGCTGCAAAGTCAGAAGCACACCACTGCCCTGTGCTGCGGAACCACCAGAGAGCGTGCCACTTGGGTCATACACATCGCCCTCCAGCGTGACGCTCTTCAATCTCACTGACGGGTCGAACGTTACCTTCTTCGCCGTCAAAGTGTCCGATGCAACCAGTGTGTTGCCAAAGACATACTCCATCGCCTTTTCCACCTCGACATCGTACCCGATAAGCGTTAGTGCAAGGTGAACCTTGCCAGGCGCAAGCCTCTGTGCTGCTGCTATCCTGTCCTGTGGTGCTCTTGACGCTGCGATCTTGTCCAAGGGCACAATCGTCACTCGACGCCTCAGTTTACCATGGTCGAGGAGCTGCTTGCTAGTCTCCACGGAATCGACAACGACGTTGTATAGTCTACCGCCTGCGCAGATCTCGAGCGCTGTGCCGGAGTCCGACTGCTCTGGTGGAAGGCTGAAGAGTTGAGCAACAAGACCTTTGACTCGCCGTCTATCGAAATTGGGCGATGGATCGGAGTAGGAGAAGTCAAGGCCGGCGACCTTTCTCCTCAGACCCTCGGCTTCGCCCTGGAGCACCCAGATGCGCTTCTCAAGATGTGTTTTCTCAGCCTGTTGCTCCTCTTCACGACCAGGCTCAAAGCCAAGCTTCTCAAGCTCCCTCTCCAGCTTTCCGGCCTGAGATCGGAGCATTTCCAGATCCTTCAGCAAGCCAGCATTCTCCTTCTCGGCTTTCTTCGCGCGCGGCTCGTCTTCCTTGATGCGCGCCTCGAGGTGATCTATCTTGAGCTTGGCTTGCTCGATCTCGGTACCGGCTTTGCTTGCATTGTCGCGTGCAGCCGCAAGCTGACCAGCGTAGCCGCCATCAGAGCCCGCGTTGGAGGATATACCGGTCTGCAGCGTCTGAAGCAACTCCTCCTTCTTCTCCACGTCCGCCTTCTGTTCCTCAACCTCTTTGTTCGACTCTTCGTAGCGCCGCTGCAGCTCCGCATGTGCTTCTGACTTCTGTTTTAGCTGTCTCTCGAAGTCCTTCACGCTGTTCTGTGCCTTCTTCAACCGCTCTTGTTCCTCCATCATTGATGCCTTCTTGAGGTCGAGAACGGTCGCCAGTCGAACAAGTTCGTGCGAATATGTCTTGACAGACTCCTCCAGCCTGCCGAATTTGCCGCCTTTGCGCAGCTCCTTGTCTCTGGCAGCGCGCACCTTCTCCATGTCCTCTTCCAGGACACCGATCTCACGCTTCAGCTTGTCGGCATTATCGTCCAGCTCGGCCGCCCGCTCTTTCTTCGCTTTCAGATCTTGTGCGTTTTGCTGAAGCTTCTGCTGCGATTTGACATAGTCATACGCAACCACGAGCTTCGTTAGACGTTCAAGGTCTGACTGCGTGCTCTGGAACTCCAAAAACGCGCGCTTCTCATTTCGTAGCTTATCCAGCTTCGGTTCGATCTCCTCTTTCAGCAGCCCTTCAATCTCCTCAACCTTTGCTTGCTTCTTGGCCATGGTCCGTAGCGCCTTTTCTCGCCTGTCCTCAAACATACGCGTCCCAGCAGCCTCCTCAACCATGCCCAAGATCTCAGTACTCTTCATGTTGAGCACCTTGGTTATGCGACCTTGCATGATCAGGAAGTTGGGGTTGTTGATGTTGAGCTGCACGCTTTGAAACAGGTTTTGAACCGTCTGCTGCTGCGCGCGATGACCGTTGATCAGGTACTTGCTCGTGCCGCCCAGCACCATCTGGCGTGTGACACTGATGCTCGCATAGTCCTCGAAGCCAATGGGGGACTTGGCTTTGTCGGTGTTGTCGAAGACGAGGGTGACGGAGGCTTTGGTGATGCCCGCCTGACCTCGTTTGTAGATGAGATCGCTTGCGCCGCCGCTTGCGCGAAGGAGCTCGAAGCGACCGATACCCAGGCAGAAGCAGATAGCATCAAGGATGTTGCTCTTGCCGGATCCGTTCAGACCTGTAATCGCATTGAAGGTCTGGTCCCATCCCGAGATGACGGTTCGGACGGCATACGACTTGAAGCCGTCGATGATCAGCTCGGTGATGCGCATGTTGTCGACGTGAACGCTATAGCATGGTCAAGGGGAAATCAAGTTCACAGTCCTCGGGATTCGTCCGGGCTAGATTCAACAAGGTCCTGCAGTGTCGCATGTTGACGCTCTAGGAAGTCCGTAAACAGAGCGGCACCAGCCGTCGCGCTAGTCTAAACAATCTCACGCGTAAAGCGCGCCACGCACGTGACAGGAGATGCACTCCAATTGTACAGGGCCGATGAGCATCTCGAATACAATCCTTCGTTCATGGAGACCTGGAAACGAATTGTCTATAGATTGACTACCAACGAATTTGCCTGGTAGCAGAAGAAGGAACATCTCCGGGAGGTCGTCTCTTTCGCGAAACGGCCGACTCCGGAGACAGCGATCTATTATGTAGGCGATGTGTCAGAGACCGCGAAATCAACATCGAACGACTTTCTCTCACATCCTTACATGAACATGGTGTCCTCAGCGCGAACGGAACATTGAGTCCTCTTACGCCCGGCGGAGTACGCCGCAACGTCCCGAATACTTCACTCGCCTAGTCTATGGTCACCGTCTAGATTTTCACCGCTCGTACCGGATTATGGAAAATGACTACCTCTACGTGGGCGTCTGGAAAGGCAAGCGTGTCCGCGGGAATTAAGGCAACATTGCACTCATCGGCCAGATTGTACTCTTACTCGCTTTCGCCCAAAAGCGGCACTGGGTCTGGCGTTAACAAGCCAGCCAGGTCGCAAGACAATGCAGTCACGCAAAGGGAATTGTTCATGAACATCTTGAACGCGAACGCCACCAGGAGGGATGCAAAGCAGTACTTGGCACGCTTCAAGACTCCCAAAGTGACAGAAGCATCGGCGACACCGTTCGTTCAGGCGGAGAGAAATGCTCCTCGCCAACGCGACCAAGACCGCCTCGAGCGATTGGGCGTGAACCTTGGCGGCCTGTATGCTCCATCCAGAGCCATAGCGGACACCCCACAATTTACACGATACGAAGGAAACGAGCAGTCAAGCGCAGTGCCGCAGCGAGCGACGCACGTAGCTTTGGTGTGTCTGAGAGCACCAGAGAGGCTTGATGACACCACTTTGGAAGGCTTGGCCGCGACACTCTCGCAGCTCGTCAAACTTGATATGCGCATCGCCATGGTGCTGGATCTGGACCAGCACACCATAGGTCATCTTCAGCATGCTACTCAAATCGATTCCGTCAAAACCTATAGAACCAACCTGGCGGTGCAAGCTGAGCGTTTATCGCAGGCGATCCGCAAACACAGCCTGGAAGCCTCGAGATTTGTCACAGGAGCTCTGGAGATATCGAGCGGCGAGGAATCGGACGGACGCAGTCATGAAGCCGGGAAAGTGCATCTTGCTGTGCCAAAGCTCATCCTCGATCCACTCAGTCGTGGTATGATACCGATCGTACCGTCTCTGGCTCATACGTCTTCCGGACAACTCTTGTCTATTGACGTGGCAGACGTCATGATTGCTTTGACAAACGAGCTTTCCGGTGAGAGTACTTCGACCAGCATTTCCTTGGACAGGATCATCGTCCTGGATCAAGCTGGAGGGATACCCAGCAAAGCTCGAAAAGATTCCGCCCACGTGTTTATTAATCTGGAACAAGAGTATCACGACATTGAGAACGAGCTGAAGGACTACGCACTATCGAACACAAACGGCTCGAGATTGACATATGAGCGACACCAGGCCAATCTGCGCATGCTCCAAGGTTGCTTAGCTCTACTACCATCAGCATCGTCTGCGCTCATCATCTCGCCACAGGAAGCTGCCAGCTCATCGCAAGCAGAAGCGTCGGACGAGCCAACCATTGGCGCAGGCACGCGCCGTCAGAAGAACACGCTGATTCACAACCTCCTCACCAACAAACCCGTGGTCTCGTCCTCGCTACCAACCGCCCGTTTGCCCTCAACGCCAAGCGATAGAGACCACAATGCACCAGTCGTCGCGGTGACAGCGACGCTAGTCAAGCGCGGCATGCCGCTCACGATCATCCCTACCGTTGACCGTACCCTGGGCTGGCAGCGGCCTCACGATGGATTCACATCGCTAGCGCTGAGAAGTGACCCACAAGTGGACTTCCCGCGCCTACTCCATCTCATCGAAGACTCCTTCCGCCGAAAGCTGGACGTGCAACACTACCTCAACCGAATCAATGGCCGTGTCGCCGGCCTCATCGTCGCAGGCGAATACGAAGGCGGTGCGATCCTGACGTGGGAGCAACCACCGGGGACCTCCGACCCCTCCCGCCTGGTGCCATACCTCGACAAGTTCGCGGTGTTGCAGTCTTCGCAAGGATCCTCCGGCGTCGCCGACATCCTCTTCCAAGCCATGGTGCGGTCGTGCTTCCCGTCCGGCGTCTGCTGGCGCAGTAGGAAGGACAATCCGGTCAACAAGTGGTATTTCGAGCGTGCGGAGGGGAGTTGGCGGATTCCGGAGACGAATTGGACCATGTTCTGGACTGGGGAGGGGGTGGTGGAGAATACGCGGAGATGGAACGATTATGTGAGCGTGTGCAGGGACGTTCCACCCAGCTGGGCGGACTCGAAGAAGCCGGATTAGTGGGGTTTCTGATGTGGAGGATTGAGAAAAGCTGTTTCGGATGGCGAGCGGGCTCTTTCGGCGTCCTTGACTTGCCTCGATATTGCGAGGAGCACAGATTCCGGGTGTTTGCGGTACTGGTAAAGACAACCGGCAGCGGGTAGTACGGAAGGTTGTGATAACCAGCTGCGGCTGTTGTTCGTAACCGTCGATGAGTGGATCTACCCCAGAGTAGGCGTCACGATCTAGACGCTATCTGTACCGTAACATAGTCCGCCCGAGTTCATTTGACACAGAGCTTGTAGGGACAAGGGAGTCGTGAGTCGGCGTACATGAGACTCATTGCTTGAAGGTAAGTCTGTGATACAAGGATTCCAACTGCTTCGGAGTTTACATTGTGCTCCAGCGGACAGCAAACCACGCGCTGGCAGGGACGTTGACAGTCAACCTGCCACGCTTGTCTGCTTACGCCGTCTTACTTTCATACCCACGTCTAGCCCCTAGCAAGTAGAAGAGTCGCAGTGGCTTTGAGGATCGGGGTGACGACCTTGGCAGGCCCGCTACCCTTCATTTAAGCGATTGGGGATGGGTCCGCCCCCAGAACCGAATCGAACAGACCGGGACTGTCCCTCGCAGCCTCGGGAGTGGCTGGTAATGGAGGCAACCGGTGGACAGTCCGTGACGACGTGGGGCATAGTCCGTTGCGCACCGCAAAGGTCGTATCCTCCTCTGTTCTCCGTACGGTAGCAAAGCTGCGTAGAATTGTGAGCTGACATTGCAGGCTCTCGAGCACGGACGGAAGCGCAATCCATCGCCTTCACCCATTTTCCGGCTGGGTTTGCTCGTCGCCAGGACCTTCGGCGGTCAGTGTGTCCTCGTCCATCTCAACCCATCCGTACTCGTCCGCATCGTCGTCATCCGAGTCCGCAATCTCCTCATACGTCCTCTTCTTCGACCGTGCCGGATCCGGAACGGGCGTCACCAAAAGCGGCTCAACCCGATCGCTGCGATGCCCGGGAGGACGTCTTTCCTGCAATGAGCCATCCCCTGCAATGTCAAATCCCACAATGCATCCAATCTCTCCCGCCTCCTCACGACTGATCAGACTTCGGCCCTGACACTTCTGCACGCCAACAAAGCGCCCACCGAAGTCTCGGAAGATTACCAGTCGGTCACAGATGCCTGTGTCCCACTCTGTACCACCGATTGCAGGGACAATGGCAGCGCCGAGCCCGCTTCCAGCTCGTTGGCGAGAAGCGCAACCAGTCAGAACCAGTATTGCCATGTTATTGACTACGGCAAGCTTGTGGAGGGCTGCGCCAAGTGATCCCAGGATAGCGTAACGACGTCCGGCTTGCCACTTCTGCTGTTCGGTCTTGTTGTTACGGCCAAAGATGACGCGCGGGAAATCAATGTCGATTAGCTTGTTCAAGCCTCTGATGACGACCAGGGAGGTTCCACCTGGCGGAAAGTCTGCGCGAGGGTGCAGGAAGAGCGCCAGGAGATGTGAAAGAGTGGAGGTCGTGATATGATGGAAGCGCCGTAAGAGCTCTTCCGTCATTCTTGCATCGTCTTGAGATATCAGCCTGGCAACGGTGGATTGCAGCCTCTGCCCGCTTAGAGGCGCACAAGCGTCTGATGAAGATGTCAATGTTGTTCTCTCACTCGCAAGATGTACGCAGTGTATGAAGATTTGACGAACCCACCCACAAGACACCCTTGCCGGCCCCTATGGCTTTCGACATAGCTTCAAGCCTGTAAGCTGCTGTCAGCGTGGCTCGCAATCCTGCCATACCACTCTACGTACGCAACAGCGGTCTTTCCCGCTCCGCTAGGGCCCCAGATTTCGGTGACCTTGCCACGCCGAAAACCTCCAGTACCTTGAGTGCCATTGCTAGCTAACACATGGTCAAGAGAGGGAAGGCCGGTGGGAATCGTGTCTGGACCGTTGGACTTCAGGTTTAGCAGAGCTTGAGATGCTGAGACGGCCGGAAGTCTGTCTGCACCGTTCGGTCAGCGTTTGAGTGCCCGACGTCCGCGATATTATTATGGCACATTGACGATACTTACGAGAAGACGGTGGCACATTGTTCTGGGTGGTACTCGGGGAGGAAGAGATGTTGATGGCGGGCGCTTGCACAGCCATTGCTGCCTTCTACCGCTGGACCTACATTTACCACTGTCGCACTGGATCTGAACACATGTCCACCCGCGTGTCCAGGATTGCCGTACACAAAGAGTGACTGTTCGCCTGTGCGATGTTGTTGATAGGACGGGCTGAAGGCGACGCGTGGAGTTGGCACAGAGCGGGAATTCCCGAGGCAGCCCCATCCACTTTGATACCGAGCGTCCCTTTTACCACCTCACCCAGCTCACAGAAATCCTTTCACACACATGTACATACATATCGCGATTGCTCTAAGTCCATTGGATGATATTATTACTTATTTGTAGGTTCATAACCACCGTGGCATACGGCAGTGCCGATGACAAGATGTCATTCACCTCAGCTGCTTGAGTACCCATGTTCTGATACTGCCCAGCTGCGCTTACCTTTCGCCTTGCTTTTGCCATATTCCACCCCATCGAGAGGACGACTGTGACTTCTACCTGACACTTGGGGCAAACGGGACTGGTCATGGCTGCGAGCGCGCTTTTGCAACACTACCTGGAGTACATCAGCAGTCCAGCCATCATACTCACCGTCTTCGTCCTAATTGGGCCCCTCGTCTTCAGCTTGGCGGCGGAAAGGCATCTGGCACCGAGAAGAAGGCTCGACGATGAAGTTCCTGGTTGCCGACGACTCGGCTTGCATACTCGCAGCAACCTCGACAACCAATTCCGACCATGGAATGTCACCAACAAGAGCAAGCCGACTGTCGCGGCGCTCTTCTCGTATCCGGTCAAGTCATGTCGAGGTGTTGAGCTTGCGGCTTCCGAGGTGGAGAGCACGGGGCTGAAGTACGATCGCCTTTTCACCTTCGCTCAGCTTGTGTCCAAGCCGAGCAAGGCGGGTGTGGACGGAGAGAGCGTCGAAGAGTCGGAAGCCGGATCAAGTCATCAGTGGCGGTTCATCGACCAGCGCCAATTGCCTAGGTTGGCTCTCTTGAGTACGCAGCTCTGGCTACCCGATCCACGTGCAAGATCAGGCTCGGCGAGGACTGCCAGGGCTGGCAGGGCTAATGGCCATGCTTCTAAGCATGAGAACCCTTCACCCACTCAACCGAGAGTCCGTAGCAGAACTCGAGGGAGTACTCTTATTGGCCAACTTGAGCAGGGCTCAGCTGACAAGAAGGGTGCTCCTCCATCTGCACTGGGCGACTGGGTTTCGAATGGAGGCTGCGTGGTTATCCACTTTCCCTTCGAGCCGGATTTCAACCCCTTCGGCTTGCGGACAGAGACCGTGACTATACGAGTACCGCTTGCGCCGACGCCTCAGCATTCTGAGGCGAAGTTGTACCGTCAGGAAGAACTCAGCATCTGGGATGATCTCCCGCAGGCCATAAATGTCACTAACGAGATCGATCCGGAAGCTCTAAAGAAGCTGAAATACTTTCTCGGTGTCAGTAATCCGCTTGCATTGTTCAAAGTCGACGAAAAGCGTCGTCGGCCATTGAGCCAATGTCTCCCCCAGCATCGGTCTGATGGGAGCTATCATCTCGGCTTTGCGGATGCGTTTCCGGTCACTCTGCTCGGCATGAACTCCGTGCAAAACCTCGATCGTGCGCTTCCCGACAAAGCTGCGATGAAAGGCAAGCTCGATGCTCGGCGCTTCAGAGCCAATATCTACACCAGCGGAACGTTAGCCTACAGCGAAGACGAATGGAAACGTGTCGCCATAGGCCGTCGCATTGCCAGGACCCCTGAGGGTCTTGTCGAGGTTGATGCAGAGTACCATGTCGCTTGCCGCTGCACACGGAGCAAGCTGTCCAGCGTCGATCAGGATACCGGTAGAAGGGACGGCGACGAGCCTTATGCGACCATGGTCCGAGTTCGGTCAACAGAGGAGGGACCACCGCCTCAGCCGTGGTTGGGCACTCACATGATTCCATTGTTTGAGCGAGGGATCATCAAGGTGGGTGACGAAATCCGTTGAGGAGACAGGGGAGCATCATGATGAGAAGACGTTGTCCTAAGCTTCAGCATCATGTACATAAGGTATCTACAGTGCATACAGAACCGGTACAGCAACTTCTCCCGAAGCCAGCCGGCGATATGACACGCTCGTGAAGAACACCACTTCCCGCTTGTGCGCACCACCAACCCACAAACACACGACACCCAAGATGGCGCGAGAGGCCGGCCCTTTAGCTACCGAACACATACACACCAGACACCGGCTCATCCGGACACGGTACCGTCCGTCCAGGACCCAAACTGCAAGACTTGCGGCTCGGACGCGCACTGGTGGTCTGCAGCATCGGCTCCACAGTACTCGGCACTCCTACCCGACAGGACGGACAGTATGCAGTCGGGTCGTCGCACCGAAGACTAGACAAGCGCAATACCGTCAGCCAGCGGCCAAGCACGCGCGGTAATTCGCCACTGAACGGATGAGAACATACCGATCCGGCTTGCCATCTTCGCACCTAAACCGTTCAGAACAACGCATACAATTCTCCGCCTCGTCTCCGTCAGAGCCGCCCCACATGCTATCGTCCCATGCTACTCTCCCAAACGACGTCGCGGGCCCGGTGGGCACCGCAACAGGAAGCGTCCTCGTCACGGTGACGATCTCGAAGGCATATCGAGTCGTGTGTATCGTCGTCGTCAAGGTCGTCGCAGGACGGCCAAGGTCGCCGAGGACTTGTTGCTCATCGGCTCGGTCAGGTGGTGAGGAGGCGTTGGCGATCGCTAGCCATGAAGCCGTGAGCGTGAGTGCTGTGAGGATCGAGTGCATATTGAATGGACGGGTGGAGCGACGACGGTCGTCTTTGTGTTACTGGCGTTCGACGGGCGAAGGAGAAAGGAAGTCAAATGAGTGGGTGATGGTGTGGTTTCGAAGGTTCAGGATATGAACGAGTGCTGCCTTGGATACTTGTATTTTTGTATAGAACGATAAGCGCTGCTCTTGCCGCTCAACTATATTCCAAACATCTACATTCACGTTCCTGAAACGGAAAGAACGTTTGTGGTACGTTCAAAGATTGGAACTGATCGCTACCAAGATTTTGTCGCGCTGCGGCACTCACACGAGCTGCTGCTGCTGCGCCGTTCACAGCGCTCAATAAAGGCTTCTAAGCGAAGATGTTGGTGTTTATGTATAGACGTGATGGAAACACTTCAGCATAACATTACCCGTGCCTCTGGATTCGCGCCGGCTGGAACACATACTACACAGTAAGGTGTAATGTATTGTACATGTCCTGCGTTGGTGAGTAGGAGTGGCGCGCGTGCGTGTGAGGGAGGGGTTCTATGGTCGCCAGCGGAGCCGAATTGGGAAGTAGCGGAGTACATGCGGTTCATGTGCAGTGGTGCATGCATCATTTGAGTTGTGAAGCCTCCAACCCAGAGGACTTTCGAGGTGCTCTTCGATTTTCGAGTTGATCTCTTGAAACAATCCAATGACTCTTAGAAACGAAATACATAATAAGCGCCCAACGCCGCGCTGACAATTAGCAACGATCCGCCAGCACACATGACACCCCATGTTGAACGGGTATCCCATCTAAATCCCAAACACCCCCTCCCTCTCCGAACCATCTAAATCGCCAACCCAGCACCTTGCCTTCCCATCCTAACAAGCCAGACTAACAGATCGACCTTCGTCACGACCGCCACGGCCCTCAACTCCCCCTTCCCCTCGCCCTCACCGGGGACCCTCTCCGTCACCACGGCCGCGGCATTCCACACCAAAAACCTCTCCAACGCCCGCAACGTCGTATCGACCGTGATCTCCACAAACTCCCTCCGGCCTTCCTCGCCTTCGGTCGCGGTGAAATTCTTCTCCAGCGGCTTGATGTCGTCCTGGTGGCTGAAGTTGAACATGACGGCGCTGACGGGCGAGAAGATGTGGATGCGGGCGGAGGAGAGGTAGGAGAGGCAGTTGCCGAGCGTGAGCATGCCGACGAGGCGCCGCGTTTTCGGCGACGTCACGGGGATTTGGTCGTAGCCTTTGTCGCGCATGAGCTCGATGGCTTCGTCGACGGTTTGGGTCGAGGTGATGGTTTGGATGGGTTTGAGGCGGAGGTCGCGGATGGTGGCGTTGGCGTAGTCGTCGTCTTTGCGGGACTTTCTTTGATTCATGGCTAAGGTGGTGGTGGATTCGTCGCTGGAGGGGACGACTTTCTTTTCTTGCCCGCTTTTGTCGTTCGCTACTAAGTTGGGCGTTGAGGGAGCCGTGAGGGGCGGCGAGGGAGGGAGAAGGTCGTTGGCGGCGAGCCAGTCGTCATCGACGAATTTGGAGAGGTAGGATCGAATACTGTCGGGCAGTATGACGACCACGCTGTCGCCTTTCTGGAAATTCAGGTCCTTGATCGCCTTCACGCACGCGCTCATTGCAGAGCCGGAGCTGCCGCCCACCAGCAAACCTTCTTCGCGTACCAATCGACGCGCCCAATAAAATGAGTCGCGGTCGTCGGTCTTGTACCAATTGTCCACTTCCTTCTGGGAGAGAACCTCCGGGATGAAGTCGTAGCCAATACCTTCCACCTTGTACGGCTTATCTTTGAACTCATCGTTCAGCGTTGCCGGTAGTGCCAGAATCGAGCCCTGGGGATCCGCAGCAACAATCTTCACCTTATCGCCATGCGCTTTTCGGATGCCTCGTGAGAGTCCGGTGATCGTGCCACCAGTACCAGCACCTGCTATGACAGCCGCCAGCTTTCCTTCAACCTGCTCCGTCTGGTCCACAATCTCCTTGGCCGTGCCCAGCTCGTGCGCTAGTGGGTTATTCGGGTTCGAGTATTGATCCAATATGACACCACCCGGTATCTCCTTCTCCAGCCGCCTCGCCACCCCAATATGCGACTCCGGGCTGTCCCACGCCGCGCTGGTCGGCGTACGGATGATCTCTGCGCCCAGTGCCTTCAACACCGACACCTTCTCCGAACTCATCTTCTCCGGTAGCGTGATGATCGTCCTGTAACCCTTGACCGCGCCTACCAACGCCAACCCTATCCCCGTATTCCCACTTGTTGGCTCGATCAACACCGATTGACCGGGCGTGATGCGACCTTCTTTCTCCGCCGCCTCGACCATGCGGAGCGCGATCCGGTCCTTGACGCTCCCGCCGGCATTGAAGAACTCGCATTTCGCGTATACGGCACACTCGATGCCTTCAGATTGCGGGATGCGGTGGAGCCTGACGAGTGGGGTGTTGCCGATATTCTGCAGGATGGTGTCCATTATGGCGGGCGGTTGCCGCGGGGGGGTGGAATTGAGGTGCGACATTGTTGATGATACGATGAATGAGAGAGAAGAAGAAGAGGAGGAGGAAAATGCAGGAGACTGTACTCACGTGTGGTGATGGCTACGGTACGATGTGTATGGTGTTGGGTGGGATGGCGAACACAAAGGCGCAATGGCGTGCCGCGTGCATGAACCCTACATTCTTCGATCGGATCTATCCGTGGCAATGAAGCGATAAGCGAGGAGGTGGGAAAAGGCTTTCAGGTTTCATCTCATTTCTCCTTCCAATGCTGGCGAATCCCACTCTTGTCCAGCGCACATCAGCGACTGTTCGGCGGCTTCCTCTCTTCGAGTGTGCTGACGGGCATGAGCGGTGATGTGGCGAAGACCGCCTGAAACAGACGATAAACGGACATCCTTCATCAGAGTTCCGATACCGCATTGCAGCGAGCCAAGACGTCATCCAGGTGAGGAGCTCTCGCAATGATGTAGTAAAAGGATAAACACATCTTTGAGGGTAATTGTGTACTTTCTTGGTTTTTCCTATCTATCAACGTCTCGTAGCTACACACACTCCCTTCTCTCCATATCAAAGACACTCCCCTACAACCCAATCGACTCACTCATGGACTCCGTCAAACAAGCCGTTGGCCTCGGAGGCTCCAGCGGCCCTCGCCTCGCCTGGATAGGTCTGGGCAACATGGGCCGCGGCATGGTCAAGAACCTCGTCGAGAAAGGCCCCTACGCCGCGCCCCTCCTCCTCTACAACCGCACCACCGCCCGCGCCGAAACCCTCGCCTCGACACTCCCCTCCGGCAAAACCAAAGTTGTCACCTCGATACCCGACGCCGTGAAAGGAGCAGACATCATCTTCACCTGCGTCGGCGACGACAAAGCCATTGAAGACACCGTTGCCTCTGCCCTCGAGAGCCCAGAAGCGGCCAAAGGTAAGCTCTTCGTCGACTGCAGCACCGTCCACCCGGACACGACCAACAAGCTCGCGCAAACCATCAACAACGCCGGCGCCGACTTCGTCGCCTGCCCCGTCTTCGGCGCCCCAGCCATGGCCGACAACGGCCAACTCGTCTGCGTGCTGGCCGGCCCGCGCGCCCAGGTCGACCGAGTGAAACCCTACTGCAAGGACGTCATGGGCCGCGCCGAGATCGACTTTAGTGACCAACCGCACGGCGCCGCCACGCGCCTCAAGATCATCGGCAACACCTTCATCCTCGGCATGGTCGAGACGTTATCGGAAGGGCACACGCTGGCCGAGAAGTCCGGCCTCGGGTCCGAGAACCTGCACGCGCTCGTCGCGACCATGTTTCCCGGGCCGTACACGGCGTACAGCAAGCGCATGATGACGGGGGATTACTACAAACGCGACGAGCCGCTGTTCAACGCCAAGTTGGCGCGGAAAGACGCCGGACACGCGCGCAGTCTGGCGCAGAGCTGTGGGGCGAAGATGAATGGGTTGGAGGTCGGGGATCAGCACTTGAAGGAGGTGGTGGAGCACCAGGGCGATCGAGGGGATATTGCGAGTATCTACGGGGCGGTGAGGAAGGAGAGTGGATTGTCGTTTGAGGTCTGAGCCTGAAGGCAGATTGCGTAGCGCACACGCACGCACCCCTACGATGAAAATATGATGTGTGATCCATGACGGAGACCTACACCGTGGCCGGCTTACGGTACAGGGCTAATTGATTCCCACGGAGTGGCCTGTTTTCCTTCGCCAATAGCGTCGCGGCGCTTCCGCGGCTACCGTAGAGATGAAGTCAACGTATCTACGATTGCGTTATAACCCTATTCGTCTCGTTACGGTGACGATCTCTCGGGGCCATGAGAGGCAGCGGCAATAGATGCGATCTTGGACTGTCTTGTCCAATGTCCGAGCTTGCATGTAAATGCACGCGTAGACAATTCATATGTTCCTTCGATACATGTAGCATGGGAAAGTATATGTAGATTTGGTTTACCCTCGCAGTCTGCCACTGAAAGGCGAAGGCGTGGGCGATAACACGTGATAAGGTGGAAAAGGACAAGATCAGGGTCAAGTTCCAAGGAGCCGAGTTCCCGGGCCATCACGCAGTAACCTCATCCTCAAAACGTCGTCCGTCTGTAGTAAACACACCAGACACCGACAGACTGCATATGTCCCCGAGCTACATACTTTCAAGCGCGTAAGAAATGATCTTCCTTTCCCTCTTCCTATCAAACGCTCGCTCGGCTGCGGAGCTCGGGCTCGAGCCTGAAGGTGAGTCGCGAACCACATTTATCGCTCATCTTGAAACGTTTGAAGAGTCATTTCCGTTCCACCACTCATCAGCACTGCGAATCCGATAGACGAGAGCAACGCGACGCCGGCGGGAACACATCTGCATGTGGGCATTGGACCGCAAGCTCACGTGATGTACTGATTATAATGGGCGGCGGAGGAGACTGGAGTACCTCCTCCCGGCACCGTTACAAAACTCAGGAGGTAGGTGGTAGGCATTAGAATGGCGCACAATATCCCGGTCTCAACACCGTCGATCATGTTTTGCTATCTCCACCAGGAGTTGTGGACGGTGTGTCATGGCTGGCCTCTGCGCAAAGGGGGCACTTGACAAGATGCGCACGCCGCCGGTTTGGTCGATGTCTTTCTTCGTTTTCCAGCTATACCGGTAGATCGTTAGCTACTGGTATTCAACATGTCAAAGGAAGTCGTTGGTCACGAGACCATCACGCCCAGGCTTCCACCGCCTCCGGCTCGGTATATGGGCCTAAGCGGCACTGCGCTGCGCACCGCCATTGGATTGACCGCGGGGCTCTGCTTCGTTGCGTTTGGTTATGGCCAGGGAGACATCGGCGGGCTCATGAACATTGCGGCTTTTCGGCATGAGTTTCCCCAAATCGATTTCGAGGCACATCCGACGTCGCCTGTTGGGAGGATCACGGGCGCCGTGATCGCAACATGGAACCTGGGCTGCTTCGTCGGCGCGATGTTGACGGTGTTTGTTGGCGACTTCCTGGGCCGCAAAGGCACCATCACTCTCGGGCTTGTTGTCATGACAATCGGCAAAATTATTCAGGTTACGTCGTTCAGCTTCGGGCAGTACATCGCCGGTCGATTCCTGGCAGGCCTCGGCAACGGGTGAGACAGACTGTCGATGTTCATGGAAGGGCAGTGTAGAGCATTACTGACGTCGATAGATTCATCGCTTCCACCGTCCCAGCTTGGCAAGCCGAATGCTTGAAGACGCACCGCCGGGGCACTTTGCTACTGGTATCCTTTGGCTCCTGCATTACCCTGGGTTTGGCCATCGCGTATTGGGTGGACTATGCGTTCAGCTGGGTGGAGCCGAGCTCGGCCTCATGGAGGGTTCCCGTCGCTTTCGGCATGCTCTTCATGATCCTTCCACTGGCCATGATCCTCTTCCTGCCAGATTCGCCACGATACCTCATCCTGATCGGAAAGGAGCACGAGGCCAAGAGCGTCCTGTCCGCCCTGAACGAGCTGTCCCCGGAAGACCAAGATACGCACCGAGAGTTCCTCATGATCAAGAACACTATACTCCACATGGTTAGCGGTGGCTTCATGGAAGCCTTCAGACAAGGCGAGCACCGCTACCTTCAGCGCGTCATCCTCGCCGTTGTGTTGCAGATTATGCAGCAGCTAACCGGAGTCAACCTGTTCATGCAATACTTGGCTGCCATGTTCGAAAGCCAGCTCGCCTTCGCACCCCGACTATCTCTCCTGCTGGCTAGTTGCTGCGCCACGGAGTTCTTCCTAGCCTCTCTAATCGCCGTGGTCGGAGTCGATCGCTTTTGGGGTCGGAGGACGCTGACGATGTTCGGTGCTGCCGCAATGTGCGGATGCATGATTGTGCTCTGCGTGATGGCATACATTGGTACCCCCACCGCTCATCACGTCATGGCGGCTTTCTTGTTTCTCTACTTGACCTTCTTTAGCATTGGGTGGCAAGGGATGAGCTGGCTCTGGGCCGTCGAATTGACCCCTCTGAGCATCCGAGGGCCAGCCAATGCCCTCGCGACCGCCGCTAACTGGCTGGCAAATTTTGTCATTGTTCTTGCTACGCCGGTCATGTTCGTCACCATTACTTACCGCACTTATATCGTTTTCGCTGTCTGGTGAGCTCTTCCACCAACCAGCCCTAGTTTGATCCGACACGATACTGACAAAAGCTCCAGCAACTTCTGCATCGTGCCCATCATCTACTACTTCTACCCCGAAACCGGCCATCGGAGTCTCGAGGAGGTCGACGTGATATTCTCCGAAGCCAGCAAAAAAGGCAACCCCTGGTTGTCTGTCATCAGCACCGCGAAGTGCGAACCTGTCTGGTTCGACCGGCATGGCTGTAGTTCGAACGGCTACAGCAGCGTGGCGGGCTTGGAGTCCTCGAAGGAAAAGGCCGGCGCGGGGGACAGCGACGCGAGTACGTGGGCTTCGAATCATCATGACTCTTCGAGGTCGGAAGGGAGTGGGCGGCCTCTCTCGAGTGAGCCTCCTGTCTCAGCACCACCGAACGACGTTGAAGCAGGACGTGGAGATGATGGGGATGTCGCTTTGCCGTCACCGGTTTTGAGTCGGTCAAGCCTGCCTGTATCGCGGAGGGACTCAATGAGGACCATCTGATACATACGATGAAGCGATGCTACTGACCTCAACCCATCGACATACCCCGTCCGTGTCGTCCTCGCGGGAAATATGCAGTAGGCTATGAGGATCGCCCAGAGATCCGACAGTGTAGTATCTCGAGAGTGCCCCAAGCCTGTATAGACTACAGTAGTTCGCTCTGTTGGGTGGTGTGTGAACCTACAATATTGTAGCTCACTGTTGTGTAGACCGCCGGCTCCGTCCTCGTCTTGTACTCGAGACCGTACGGTGTGTATCAAACATGCAGGTACAGGCTTCTTGTTCGCCTGCAAACGTACGAGGGTTTCGATCACGTGTTGAAGAATGTATGACGTTGGTGCCTGAGGTGTCAAAGATTCAAGTACTCGCGTCGTTGCTACCTCCGTACACTGCCACGCGACCATGCACCGCCCGCGGCCGGCCTCGTTTCACGCCACCCGCTTGACGACCATCTGCACGAGATGGCTGACGAACGACGATATCGCTAGAACTGTAGCGGGATAAGCGAAGGGAGGCAAAAGACATGGCCTCACGCGAGCCATCAGTATCTGGAGACGACCGCAAAGCATCCAGCAGCGCGAACAGTACACCGAGCAAGGATGGCCTGGACAAGGTCGAACTCAGCGATCTGGAGGCCAGTCCACCTCGATCGGCGGTGGAGCAAGGCTTGATGCAGCTGGCGCGATTGGGAGAGCTCCGGTCAATACAGAGGTTGTTCGACACTGGAAAGCACAACGCCCGATCGACGGACGAGCAGGGCATCACCGCGCTACATGTATGAGCCTCCGGAATGGGTGTCGGTGGATGAGGCATGCTGATGCGGGAGACAGTGGGCGGCGATCAACGGGCATCACGCGCTCTGTCACTTCCTCATCCAGTCCGGCGCAGACGTCAACGCAAAGGGCGGCGATGCGCAGGCGACTCCGGTGCTGTGGGCGAGCAAACGCTGTCACCTGCCGGTGGTCTCGCTCCTCCTCGCTCACGGTGCCGACCCGTTAGTGCAGGATGACCAGGGTTACAACCTCCTTCACTCGGCGACGCTGGACGGGAACGTCTTCCAGCTCGTGCTCTTACTGCACCAGCCCGACTTGCCCGTGGACGTTCGCGACACGCAAGGCCATATTTCGCTCATGTGGGCGGCGTACAAGGGCTTCCCGGCGTGCATTGACATCCTGCTGCGCTGGGGCGCTGACGCGCATGCGACGGACGAGCAAGGCTTCACGGCGTTGCATTGGGCGTTGGTCAAGGGTTCATATCCGTGCATACAGAAGCTGGTCGAGTTCGGTAGCGATCGGTTCGCGCGGAGCAAGCCGACCGAGGGCCAAACGGAAGGCGACACACCCGCGATGACTGCGGCCAAAATGAAATCCGAACGGTTGTGGCACAGAGCGCTGGTTGACTGTGGCTACGACGAAGCGGGCAATCGGCTCGCGTTCCCCGTCCCGTTCGTCACCGACACGCGATCGTTTTACAAACGCTGCTTCTTCCTGTGGCCCTTCGTGTTGGGAGGCGTGCAGTTGTACATGTTGGCGCACATGGCGGTTTGGCTTGGGCTGCCTGCCGTGCTCGTCCTCGGCTACGGCCTACAGTTCCTCGTGCAAAAGACCTTACGTTGGGCACCCACGGACATGAAAACCATGCACAAGACGCCTCTCCTGGCCGGTATCTTCGCCGCGACTCTGTTCTGGGTCGGCGTCCGCTACGTCCTCGACATGCTCCCGTGGACTTGGCGGAGCAATCCGCTGCTCAATGTCGGCTTCGCGGCTTCGTACAGCCTCTGCGCATACTTCTACACCATGACGATGACGGCCGATCCGGGATTCGTGCCGAAAGGTGGCAGTCGCGGGCGGACGAAGAAGGTGATTGACGAGCTTGTCGAGCTCCACGCGTTTGATGAGACGCACTTTTGTACACAGTGTATGATACGGAAACCTCTACGGAGTAAGCATTGCCGGCGTTGTGGGAGATGTGTCGCGAGAGAAGATCAGTAAGTGCTTTCATTTTGCCTGTTGTGACTTTGAGATCAAAAGGCTAACACTTGCCAGTCATTGTCCGTGGGTCGACAACTGCGTCGGCGTCAACAACCACAAGCATTTTCTATTATATGTTATCTTTCTCATCATCGGGATCGCCTTGTTGATACAACTCACGATTGCGTGTATGTACTTCCCCAACCGCCTACAAGACGCCTTGGGCTAACCCATCGTAGACATCGAAATCCTCCCCGAACCGACCGACTTCCAATGCACTATCCTTAAAGACGAACTCTGCGCGCAGTTCTCCAAGGACCCTCTCACCCTCGTCACGAACACCTGGGGATCGATCCAATTGACATGGACCTTCATGCTCGTCTTCGTCCACCTCACACAGATCGCCCGCAACATCACCACCTTCGAGACCATGCGCAAAACCACGCACGCCGGGCCCATCATGACCGCCGTAACGACCGGCACTCTATCCACCGACGGCGCACAAATCGACGCGTCTGGCGCCGGACCCGACGCTCACAAGCACGCGCACAAGAAGAAGAAAGGCGGCTGCCTGAACCAATGGTTCACCCTCCTCGGCATCGACACCTTCCTCAACGTCGCTTTCCAAGGCTATCAGAGCGGCAAAAAATCCAAAGCCGAGAAGCGAAGGCAGAAACGCGCGAACCCGTTCACGCGCGGCGTGGTCCGGAACTGTCGGGATTTCTGGCTCGACGGGCCGGTGTTTGGGCGCAAGCGGGATGGCACCCGGGCGATGCTGGGGGGCGAGGTGGTGGATTACGCGAGTATGTACGAGGTTCCCCGGGATGGGATGAGGTATCGGGGTGGGTATGAGGAGGTGGCGACGGGGGAGGACGGGGAGGTGTAAGATACATGTACCTTCCTTACTGCTATGCAGCCCGTAATTTAGCCTCACGTTGTCCTGAGCAGCCTGTCCGCATCGTCTCTCGAGAATTGTTCGTTACAATCTATATATCTCCTCCGGTTCCGAGTCTGCATCTGCTTCTACAACATCAACGCGTCGTTGCTGATTGTTTTCTGATAGTAGTACTTGTACGGATCCGTCCGGTGCGGCCCACGAAGTTGCACTGGCTTAGTAATACCGCAAGGAGCCGGATCAGAGAAGGACCTCACTCTCGTCAAGCGACACTGAGGGGTTGCCGTCGAAGAAGTCAGGTGACAGTACACCCAGCACGATCAAGGGAGAAGAAGAGATCTCCTTGCACAAAACCCTGCTTCGTCATTTGGACCTCTCGCCCCTTTTCCCTCATCATTAGTCGAGCTTCGCGGGAGCTGATGCGATGCGTATGACCATCAGGACGAAAGCTGCCCTCCTGGACCGACTGAGAGAAGAACAAAGAACATTTATCAAACGATCGGGATGGCCTGATCTACATACTGTAGGCGGCGCGGTAGGTACATGTAGGTATCCGATGGATGTCACCACACCACACCACAGTCACCATCACTACCTCCCTCCTCGGCATGCCGCTTCCCGTGGCTCGGATGTTATGTTGCACACCGAGGCGGAGGGAAGAGGCGGTGCAGTCGAGGTGACCCAGGCTGCGTGAGTTGGGCGGTGGGCGCATTGCAAATCAGTCCCGAAGGCTGATTTCTTGTGCGTCTGGTGTGTGGTGTGGTGTGGTGTGGTGAGGAGGATGATGGTGAGGGTGTTCACGTTCTCTCCCAATCGTGAACCCGAGTGTGATGACCCCCAGAACAAGGATATAGCTGATGAAGTGAGGATGGTGGTGGGGAGGTAGAGGTCGATGTAGGGAGTCAGGCGGAACACATGTCACGTGGCCGTAACTTCCTCGTTTGTCAGGAGCCACCTCCAACCTCAGGCGTTCATGCACGAGGGGAGGCAAACATTTTCAGGTTTCTGTTAACACTCACGTGTGCGACCAGATCAGACACTTCCGTCATTCTGTCTCTTCCATCCATCCTTTCAACCAGATGCCACCGCGCGACTCGTCTCCAATTCACTTCGCCTCGACGAGCAACACAATGCCCTCGCTACTGACCACACTGCTCGATCCGGGTTTTGTCCTCCTCGGGCTGCTGTTCACCGCGTCGCTGGCCATCGGACAGAACTGCTACTATCCCAATGGCATCGTCGACGCCTCTCAATCCGCTTGCTTTCCGGGCGACGACGCGTCCCCATGCTGTCCGCAGAATTGGCAGTGTCTGAGCAATGGGTAGATGCCCTCCCGTCCGCACAGCTCACCTCGACGACGCGCTGACACACCTCGTCCCAGTCTCTGCTACGAACCAAACGCCGACTACTACGGTCGCTACGGCTGCACCGACCAGTCATGGACCGCCAGTTCCTGCCCTCAGGTCTGCACGGGCAGCGAAGGCTACGCCGGCAACGAGGCGGTGATGCCCTGTTCCGGAAACTCCTACTGCTGCGACATGGACCGCCAGCACGGCAACTGCTGCACGATCGCCGATACGGACTTGTTCACACTGCCTCAAGGCAATCAAGTCGCGTTCATATCGAGCCTACAGCCGACGACGGCCGTCACGTCGTCCGGGGGCTCAGACACGCTATCAACGACTTCCCAAGGCACCCCGACGAGCCAGCCAGCGTCTTCTTCGTCAACAACATCCAGCTCGACGTCGAGCACGCCTCAGTCGAGCTCGGCGACGACGACATTCTCTCCAGCACCATCATCATCATCATCATCATCATCATCATCATCATCATCATCATCATCATCAACATCATCAACAGCGTCCGCCTCAACTCTAACC
>Ga0268244_10000249_pt1 | contig 23358 bp, 21 predicted proteins | sample AgamicMgSfe_FD_200258 | JGI IMG/M metagenome (GOLD analysis project Ga0268244, IMG submission 200258) | Agave microbial communities from Guanajuato, Mexico - Mg.Sf.e (v2) (version 2) | ecosystem: Host-associated > Plants > Phyllosphere > Phylloplane/Leaf | place: Guanajuato, Mexico | collected... | reverse complement strand
GATAAGTCGCTGGCTCAAAAATTTGGCATTGCCGACTTAGATGTGCTCTGGGTCGCCAGAGCACGGGTCTGATGTGCCATGTCGCGTGCTGGGTATCAGAGGTATACCTAACCGCGAACCCCCGCTGATGTACATCGAGAAAGTACTGACACGACAAGCGCAGGGAGTATCACGTCGCGGTGTTGGGCAGTGGAGGAGTGGGGAAGAGCTGTCTGACGAGTGAGTACCTACTTAAGCAGAAGAACCTCCCGATCTTACAACAGAATGGTGTGTCAAATGGCAGGGCAACAAGAAGATCTGATTACTTTCTCTCTGTAGCGCAGTTCGTCCAGGGCGTCTTTGTCGAACGGTACGACCCGACGATCGAGGACTCGTACCGGAAACAGATCGACGTGGATGTACGTTTCCTTCTTTTCTCTCTCAGAGACGCGCGCCTGAGTGCGAGGGCGGTGGGCTAAAACATGGCTGCAGGGCAGAGAGGTCATGCTTGAGATCATGGATACCGCTGGGACCGAGCAGTTCAGTAGGTCACGCGCTCGCGTCGCATGCAGCAGCTCGTCGTGCTAATCTTGCATTGCAGCTGCGATGAGGTACTTCCACCCACCACAAGTCCTCTGAAATATTGGGCGGCGCGTGGTCGTGACTAACGCAATCTTCCCGACAGAGACATGTACATGCGCCTCGGCCAAGGCTTCCTCCTCGTCTTCTCCATCACCTCCCTCGCCAGCCTCCACGACCTCATCGAACTGCGCGAACAAATCGTGCGGACGAAAAACGACTCCGCCTTCCCCATGGTCCTCGTCGGCAACAAGAGCGATCTGGAAGAAGACCGCAAAGTATCGCGGACCAGGGCGTTCCAGCTGTCGCAGAGCTGGGGCGGCATACCGTACTACGAGACGAGCGCCCGGCGCGACGCGAACGTGACCGAGGTCTTCGTGGACGTGTGTCGGCAGATCATCCGCAGGGATTTGAGTCGAGCGACGCGGGACGGGGATCGAGGGAGGGAGTCGGGGGGGAAGAGGAGGAGGAAGAGACGACGGCGCGATGATGACGATTATGACCGAGGCTCGAGGTGTACGATACTGTGAAGGAAGCGGCGGGCTAGAAGGGCAGGATAAGCCGTCGAGTATGATATCCCGTTGTGCATATATCTTCAGAAGCACATACTTTCTGAAATCGAAGGATCAGGAAAAAGCCTCGGGCGAAACTACCAGACGTGCTGTTTGCAACAAATGGGACAGGCTGGTATCGATCGCAGTTGGTAAACGCTCGTCGTTGCCTGGAATGACAAGAGTTTATCAACCAAGGCTATGCCAATCTTCGTCCAGGACAACCTGGACCTTCTGAGCTACTTTTAGACACGCCTTCCGGCTTCGCAGACTACTCGATCCTAGTGGTACGGCCGTCGCTAATGCCCAGAACCTCATACACTTCTGCAAACGATCAAGCGTTGGTGCCAGCCAATCCACCTCCGTCCACATACGTTTCGAAGGACTAATGAGGGTGCGTCGGATCAATCCACTTCACGGCCTCAGGCTTCTCCGCCGGCTCGACGTCCGGCAGATTGATCGCAACGGTTTCGCTATCACTGCGCATGAGCACACATTCCAGCTTCTCGTCCGCACTGGCGTTGATCTCCTGGTGCGGCACATACGGCGGCACGAAGATGAAATCCCCGGGACCGGCCTCGGCGACGAACTCCAGCTTCTCGCCCCAGCGCATGCGCGCCTTGCCCTTGACGACGTAGATCACGGATTCGAGGTGCCCGTGGTGGTGGGCGCCGGTTTTGGCGTCCGGGTGGATGTGCACCGTGCCCGCCCACAGCTTCTGCGCGCCGACCCGCGCGAAGTTGATCGCGGCTTTGCGGTCCATGCCCGGGGTTTGCGCCGTGTTGCCGTCGAGGGAGTCGGAGGGGATCACGCGGACGCCTTCGTGCTTCCAGCCGTCTTGGGGCGGGGGTGGGATGTCGACCATGCTGGGTGGAGGAGAGCGCTGGGAAGATGGAATGGTGCCGGTGCGGCGTTAGGTGTTCGCCGGCGAGTGTGTGAAGCCCGCACGTAGGTGTGCTGTACACAGAGTGAGATAGGCAAGCGATAGCGTATTGACATGAACCTCGCCGGCTTCGGACCTAGAAGATATCGTGATGAGGGGTCCACTGCCCGGCATCCGACTTTCCAGATTCAATTGCCGGTAGCAGCGCCTGATGGACCGGCATTCGGTCACTGCCCTTTCACGTGGACTCGTGAGAAATACATGTACAGTATGATGAATGCTGGCGTACAACCGAAGTTCATGTGGTCCGCCAGAAAGTTGTAGGAGGTAGTGACATGTACCATGTTGTGACACCAATGTGGCAGTGTTTGGTCACTCGGAGTCTCGGAGTCTCCGAGGCAGCTGCTCCTGCTAATCATTACGTCCAAGGGTCCCAGTTCGCCGCCGCCGCCGCCGCCGCCCCACCTAAACATTCGTTGAAGACTTTCAATCCCCAAACAATTACTTATTATAATCCAGCTGTCACCTATCTCCATCCTTTCTTCACCCAAACAACACCCACATATCACAACACCACAATCATGACCTCGTCTCTCGACCAATTGAAGGCCGCCGGCACCGTAAGTCTGCGCCTTCTCCGCGAGAAAGAGGCCGTCGGGCTTTGATTGTCAACGGCAGCTAACCAAACGTCCCCCTTCTCGACATACAGACCGTCGTCTGCGACTCCGGCGACTTCGCCACGATCGGCAAGTACAAGCCGCAAGATGCCACCACCAACCCGTCCCTGATCCTCGCCGCGTCGAAAAAGTCCGACTACGCGAAGCTCATTGACGATGCCGTCGCCTACGGCAAGGACCACGGCAAGGACCTCGACCAGAAGGTGGACGCTACCCTCGACCGCCTGCTCGTGGAGTTCGGCAGTGAGATCTTGAAGATTGTCCCGGGCAAGGTTTCGACCGAGGTGGACGCCGCTTTTTCCTTTGACGAGAAGGCCAGCATTGACAAGGCGCTGCACATCATTGACGTGAGACATACCGCTGCTTGTTTGATGATGCGCGAATTTGTACGGTGACTCACAAGTTTTCCAGCTCTACAAGGAGAAGGGTATCGACAAATCCCGCATCCTCATCAAGCTCGCCTCGACCTGGGAGGGCATCAAGGCCGCGCACAAGCTCCAGAGCGAGCACGGCGTCAACTGCAACCTGACCCTCATGTTCTCCCTCACCCAGGCCATCGCGGCCGCGGAGGCGGGCGCCTACCTCATCTCGCCCTTCGTCGGCCGCATCCTCGACTGGTACAAGGCCAACGCGAAGAAGGAGTACGGCAAGGAGGAGGACCCGGGGGTGAAGTCGGTGCAGCAGATCTTCAACTACTACAAGAAGTACGGCTACAAGACCATCGTCATGGGCGCCTCCTTCCGCAACATCGGCGAGATCACCGAGCTGGCCGGCTGCGACTACCTGACCATCGCGCCCAACCTGCTCGAGCAGCTGTACAACAGCCAGGACTCGGTGCCGCAGAAGCTCAAGTCCGAGGAAGCGTCGAGCCTGGACCTGCAGAAGAAGAGCTACATCCACGACGAGCCCAAGTTCCGCTTCGACTTCAACGAGGACACCATGGCCGTGCACAAGCTGTCCGAGGGCATCAGCAAGTTCGCTGCCGACGCCATCACCCTCAAGGGGATCTTGAGGGAGAAGATTGAGAAGGCTTAAGTGCCCGGGAGACGTGTTTTGTCTGTTGAACGTTTGACTAGACTGCTCGATAGCGTAGTGACAGGTTGATAACACGATGGATTGATGATTGTGAAAAACACTTCTGGCCTGTTTTCCTCCGACTGTCACGCTGTCACGCCTGTTATTACACTACTGCTCTGTCGCTTTGTCCAACACGTCGGTGGGCAATGGCTAAACTCCCGTCAAATGCCCTCCGGAGGACACAGTCGGAGACTCGGAGTGATTATTCCGCGGACGCGCATACATACATACATGTATGTAGTATGTATGTATTAATATACGCCGACCGATCTCGACTTCCGGCGTCCCCATGACGTTGACCGCAGCAACATCTAGCAGAGATGTGGGGCAAAGCCCCGCCATTTGAGGAGACCAGCACTCCAGGTGCTTACCCTCTTCCATCATCACTTGCGAGTGTTCCAGCAGATTTTTCCCCTTCCATCACCACTGCACCGACTCTTCGAATCAACAACTCAAAGAACAACAGTTCAGACATTGAAAGATAGTCATACCGTCAAGATGGTCAAAGCAGGTACGTGTCGAAGCTTCATCGTTCTGGAAAGAGTTGGGGAGATATGTTTGGGCAAGATCGGGCAGAGTGGAGCTGCTTCTGTCAGCCATTGAGTGAGATTGAGCATGTTTGGGATGATTGAGGGAGAAACATTCCACTAGAAGGAGTGGCACAAGAGGAAAAGGGCCATGGGGAGAGAGCCATCAAGGTGGTTGCACTGGTGTGCCCACTCGCCTACTAGTACCGAGCCCGTTTATGCCTGTTGCCCGGCGTACCGACTCCTTGATGCGCGGCTCCCAGGCTGGGATGGAGACGCAAACCTCCCTCTCGCTATCTTACCCTACCGCCTCGCGATTCATCCATCTTGCACGGTCAGGAACATAACACTGACCACTTCCAGTCGCTGTTCTCCGTGGTGACTCCAGCGTCAAGGGCACCGTCACCTTCGAGCAGGCCTCCGAGGGCGCCGAGACGACCGTGTCGTGGGACATCAACGGCCACGATGCCAACGCCGAGCGTGGCATGCACGTTCACGCCTTTGGTGACAACACCAACGGCTGCACGTCCGCGGGCCCTCACTGTAAGTCTTGCTTCCTGCTGCTCTCCTTCCAATCCTCGCAACCTACATTACAGCTCGAAGCCCACGCTTCCATCCGCCGAGATCCTGCCGTAGTACACCAACACAGCCCATACTGACATTCTCCTCCCCCAGTCAACCCGCACAGCAAGGAACACGGCGCCCCCTCCGACAGCGAGCGCCACGTCGGCGACCTCGGCAACTTCAAGACGGACGGCCAGGGCAACGCCCAGGGCTCCGTGACCGACAAGCTGATCAAGCTCATCGGCCCGGAGAGCGTGCTCGGCCGCACCATCGTCGTGCATGCCGGCACCGACGACCTCGGCAAAGGCGGGCACGCCGAGAGCAAGAAGACGGGCAACGCGGGCGCTCGTCCCGCTTGCGGCGTCATTGGGATCGCTCAGTAGAGTCCTTCTTCTCCGTTTTCGCGGGAAGGGCGCTGGATTTGATGGGAATGATGAGTCGGGGATGAGAGGTGGGAGATTGTGATGGATGAGTGTACCTATGCCTTTTCGTAGGTGTTATTTCATGCCGGAGCATCTCATCATCACGCTGGTACTTCCCTCTATTGATGGGGAAGCCGTCCAGGTCTCTGATATGTGTCGAAACACACGCTCTGTAAGTGCTCCAGGTCGACGACGCAATGGTGAGGCGTACACAGATCCCCAAATGATGAGAAACGTCTTCACTTTTCGCCACCTTCTTTGGTAAGTCAGTGATCTCTATACCACTACACATACAGCCATCAATGGAAACACTGCTGTTCTCGTCACCCACCCTTTGGTCATCGAGATGTTTTCAACTCAGATCAAGGCAGACTATTTGTTTTCACGCACCATTTGAACCATCCGCCATGACCAGACTTCGTCGAATCTGCACGTCCGCTCAACGAGACATCAAAGCTGCCGTTGATGCGCGAGCTGGCCTCCAGCTATCTACCAAGTCTGCAGCTTTTTCCGGAGAATGTCGGTGGTGTCCTAAAGGCCGTGCATCTCGGCGTACACGGCAATCTCCTTACTAGCATTTAATCGACCTTTTGCTGTTGGTGCACATCTCGGTCACAGTACTATGTCTACTCGCCGGACGATCCTGAACCTCAAGATGGACAGGAGTTCAAGACCGGGTGGACTCTGCGTGGAGGTGAGCCTCCAGGCATCAACGGCCTGACGGAGGGAGAGGGCAAGGACGAGCTCGTCCGGATCGAGAGGCTCGGCGTTGAGCATCACGACCTTCGGGTCCGCTTTCGAGTGGCACAGTCAAGTCTCAACGCCCTGGTCGAGCCGACTTCTGGACTCCTTCGTTTGATTGGGAAAACAAATCGATCTTCCACAACACGACGGTCGATTGGGACGAAAACCTCGGCGAAGGGGCCAGAACCGTGTGGTGAGATAACGCGAAGAGGCCAGTCTATCATGTTCGGAGAGCTGGCCGAGACGTGAGGCGTTGGAGTAGGCGAAGGGAGAGGTGGATGAACGGGGTTGAATAGTGCCGGCATTCACTTGCTCGTACTCTTGTAGAAAGCAGAACATGCAGGCGTGAGAGTATCACTCATTCTCTTGTTGTCCGAACTTAACCACAATGTACTAGGAATGTATGTAGTCGGGACGAAGCCGGCGGACAGGGACACCCTGAGCGCACGTGATCCGTCGACGAGCGGGACGGGACCTACCGGGTCGAGGCGACGAACGTCGCACGCATGGTGCACCATTGCTACATGTCACGCACTACATGTAACTTTCGCGCTTCTTCTTCATCCCTTAACGTTCACCCTTCCCCGCGGAGAACAATCCCACCGTTCTCATCTGAAGATCAATGCGTGTATGGCGGGCGCGAGCGTCTTGGACCCTTGGTCCTTGCATCAAATATCACTGTTGATCGGCCTGCTCTAGAAATAGCGACTGCGCGCCGTTTGACAATACTCTACGAAACAGATCACAGGCACCATGAACCGCCGAAGATTCGGAAGTAGAGGGTGGCCATGGTGGCATCAACGCCTACGAGTCGCTGTTATTACTCCCCTGCGTGGAGTTGGAGCTGCTGTGCGTAGCTACTCGACCGAGCTTCACCACGCTTCAGGCATTGTAGAGTTCTTTCAACTTCATCGGAACTCTCGAACGTTGCAGAACGGAGAGCAGGACGACAGTAGCCTGAGCAGCAGCCGGATATTGGACCCAGTGCAAAGTCCTATCTTGGAACGCACGTTGACCTTATCTGTAAATTTAGGCACTCTCGAACGTCTGATGATACACCCGAGCGATGGAGCGGGATATGCGACCCCCTACGCCAGGATAGGTGACGCCACATCCGAACAATTGACCGCGCTTGATGGTTTTCCGACTTTTACACTCTGATCTACGGGGAGCTAAACGCGGGGTCGTTGCGTTCTGGCCAGGCTATCCTTCTGCATTTGGGTCAGCTCACGCTCGAGCTCATTCAACCCTGCAAGGAGCCTAGGACCCATCTCCTCTCTCCACCTATTGAAAGCAGGTACACCGTACTCGAGTATATATATCGACGTGAAGCTCCCGAACGTCACAGACTCACTGTTCCCCTTCACTATCCGTTCATCGTCAAAATCAACCAACAGCATCAGACCGCGTTTCACTATCCCTCTTGAGTTCCACGATCTCGGTCATCTGCCTCATCACACCCACAAGATGCGCTTCTCATCCTCGACTAGAGCCGGCCTCCTGGCCGTCACTACCCTTCTCTCCAGCGTCAACGCCTGCCTGCTCAAAAGCGACGCCACGACGCTCACCAACAACTTCGGCAAGCTCGTCACAAGCTACAGCCAGAAACTCGCGAACCAAACCTTGGCCACCAACTTCATCGACTACTCGGAGAGCGTCAACTCGCTCGAGGACAACGGCGGCGACGCCCCCGTCGCCCTCCTCGGCCAAACCTTCTCCTCCCGCGCCGCCTTCGAGTCCGCCTCGGCCTCGCAGCCCTCCATCCCCTTCGCCGTCAAGCAGCTGTGGTACACGTGCGACACGATCACGGCGCGCTGGGAGAGCGATCAGAGCCCGAAGCCGGTCGTCGGCATCAGCGTCTTCCACACCGTCCTCGCACCAATCGGCCAGAGCGCTCCCGGCACGCTGTACCAGATCGATGAGATCTGGGGCGAGTTCGATAGTGCCGCGTGGTTGACCAACTTGGGGATCCTGAAGCAGGCGAAGGCGAAGCGGGAGGTTGCGTTCGAGGCTTGATTTGTCCTGTCAGCTAATGCTCGCTCGTTCATGGAGAAGACGAAGGGTGGAAAAATGGGTGTGGGATTGGTTATCGGAGTTGAGGATCCAATCGCTTCCCTTCAATATGTACGTTCGTGACGATGGTCTGCCGTGGCTATTGTAGCTTCTTTTTAACTGACTTCATGACGTTACTCAATCTCAAAGACGACACTCCTTCTTCCGAAGAACGTCTTCCCATGGTTGATATCGTGGCGCCTCGGTCTTTTCACTCCTTGAATCTGCAAAACCCAACAGCCGCAATCAGAGAAAATGCCCGAAACATGTCCAAAAAACCCACTCCCCATCCGCTCACTCACGCACCACCCCCCACCCAGGCTCGGTCAACCATCCAAAAGCCTCTGCGACATTCGCTGCCCTGTTGGCGACTGTGCTGCCAGGGCCCTGTGGACCGGGGTCCATCCTCCAGTCCACATGCCTCATCTTCCCCTTCAGCACCTCCATGACATACCCTCCGGTCACGCTGTCGTCCTCGCAACACCGGAGCATAGCCTCGGCGACCTCCTCGGGCGCCACCCACTCGTCAGCGGACTCGTCCAGCATCTTCATCTTCTCTGGGTGTTCCAACCAGAGCGGCGTTTTGATAATCCCGGGTGCTACGGCTTTTGCAAGCGATCAGCAGAGGAGCTTGGGGCATGCGCTTGCAGAGACGATGCTTACCGTTGACCCTGATACCGATAACATCGAGCTCCGCCATCGATCGGACGAAGCCGCTGATGGCATGCTTGCTGGCAATCTGTTTGGGCGGGAGGATGAGTACCTACGTAACGCTATGCGGCATGTGATGCTATAACACTCACTGCTGGACGTCAGCATGGGTCATGCGGAAACCGAGACAACGGCAGCAACGCGAAGGCTTGTCGATGCCGGTCGAGCACTCTCGACTTCCTGGTGAAAGGAAAGGTTGATGTGAAGAAGCGGCGTGATCGTTTCCACGTTCTTGCGAGAGCTTACCGTATAGCGGAGTCGCAAAGCCAGGCGTTTGACCTGCGATGCTGCTGATGTGGACAACCCGTTTCGGATTATTGGTGGATACCTTGCCAACCCTGCTGCCTTCGGGCGGGTTTAGCCAGCGTGAAATGGCGAGCTGAGTCGTACGGATGGGATGCGTGATGTTGATGTCCAACGTCGCGTAGTGGCCCAGGCCGCGTTCGCCTTGAATGAAATCTTTGGATTTGGCTGAGCCGGGTGGTTGCCAGAAATTCGACCAGTGTGGTTCGAAAACGCCCCCGCCAGGACACACCTGGAAATTGGGTACTTGAGCCATCGTTGCCAACATCTCCTTACGAGATGGAACGTGAGACCTACGATATCTGCTCCGCCGAATTCTTCGTCCGCGACGTCAAACATGCTGTTCAGGTCATTCCAGTTCACGACATCACACCTGACAAACACGGCTCGAGGCTTGCCATCCTCCTTGAGCGAATGCTCGTCGACCAATTTCTGGGCTTCGGGACGTAAGGCAAGGTCGGCGATCACGACATTACACTGGCGGCGCAAGAGTAGCTCAGCGAAGGCGAGATTGATGCCTTGACCAGCGTCAGTCTTCGTTGTCTCCCACGGTTCTTGTCCAGACTCACCCGATCCAGCTCCGGTCACTATCGCGGTCTTGCCAGCAACAGAGAATGGAACGGAGTCACTACAGGTAGACATGAAGAAGTTGTGCAGGGAAGCAAACAGATTGTGTTACTGTCTTTGTGAAGCAAGTAGGAGACGGTCTTATAGGACAGCTGACTGTACGGTCAGCAGAATGGGTGCAAGCATAGGATCCCATGTGCGAAGCATTCACATTTACCCGAAGGTCGGCATGATCAGGTAACCTCGTGCTGAAGTGGAGAGGAGAGGAGGAGAAGAGACAAGAGGAGGTCTCGACAGCACAGACCAACCATTCAGCAACCCATTACAGCCTTAGGCATCAACATCTGTAGAAGTCTCGACAACTGCCAAGTTCGGAATCGTGCGCTATGCGATAAATCCATTTACAACCTCCAAGTTTTCAGAGAAAAGGAACGATAGCAGACAGCCGTCAGTGAGCTCGATCAAGGGTTGGTGACCACGAGCCACATCGATTCAAGCAGCGCGTCGAAACTTCGTGATTATGCCGATAAATTACAGCAAGTGGGACGCTCTCGAGCTGTCGGACGACTCCGATGTCGAGGTACACCCCAATGTCGACAAACGATCTTTTATTCGTGCGAAGCAAAATCAAATCCATCAACAGAGATTCGAGCGAAAGCATCGGATCACCACCCTCCAGTACGAACGAGTCGTCAACGATGGGCTCCTCGTGAGAATTGATGCTTTGTTGAAAAGCCTAGAAGAGCACAAGAAGGATGTGGAGGACAAGAAAGAGGCCGACGCAGTCGACGAGGTGGTTTTTGATTGTTTGATGGAGATCAGCAGTGATGGTAGCCTCGGCGCAGATCAGCCGCCTTCACCGCCAGAGGGCGTACATACCAAGGAAGAGCAGCCGAGCTACAGCACGATGATGGGAGCATTGGTTGATCAGGTGAAAGCGGAAGTGGAGAAGTCAAGGCCGGAAGGAGAAATGCGATATGCTGCGTTTCAGAAGGAGATTGGTGGGCATCAGACGAAGGTACAGAGCTTGCAGCAAGACTTGAATGCGGAGCTTGTGAAGCTGGAGAAGGAAGATGGCGCCAAGATTACCAGCGAGAACATCCATACTGGCTTTGACAGTTCGCATGTCTCGAAAGCAAAGCCGGCAGTAGCAGCACCAATTAAAACTAGCGCGCCTACGCAGCCAGAATTACTGAACCCAGGCGCGTCCCCAGTGGACCAGGGTGCTGAAACAGCAGGCTCCGAAGCCGACATCGAAGACGGTGCGCTTGGTACGGCAGCTCCTGGCGAGGATGAGGATGACATGGAAGCCTCGCCTCTGGCAAAGAGGTTTGGCAAGATTGCATTTGGCGATTACTCGGCTTCGCTCAATTTCATTGGACAACATCCAGAGGTTCTGGCAGAGAAGGAAACCGACGGCTTGCTGGTCGAGGCCTTCAACTCGCAGACCAATGCCACGAGCAAGAAAGCAGAGGACTACGCGCGGCAATGTGTGCATCAGGCACTACTTCTGCAGTATTGCCGACAGCTCGGTAGAGACGGTGTCGGTCTCTTCTTCAAGCGGATTCAGACGCCGAACCACCAGGCACGGAAGCTGTTCCTCGACGACGTCAACAACACATACGCTCGCATCCGCTCCCGGACGGCGGAGCTTGCCAAGCAAAGCGAAGAGGAGGGTTCTGGCGATCGCGAGCAGATCCAACTGCATGCCGTCGACCCCAACACCACGATCAACATCGTCACGCCGCCGCCGATGGACAAGTGCGACACCGAGGACGAAACAGCCGCACGCGAAATCTTTGACACCTTCCCGCCAGGGCTGCAGAGGGCGCTGGAGTCCGGCAGTCTGGACCGGGTGAATGAGGTGTTGGGGAAGATGTCTGTGGATGAGGCGGAGCAGGTCGTGGAGCAGCTGGGCAATGGCGGCATGTTGAGTCTGGAGGAGGGGGTCATTGATGCCACGACGGATGAGGGAAGGAAGCAGATGGAGGAGATCGAGAAGACGGGTCGTTTGCCGGGCCAAGCTTCGGAGTCAAGTGGGAGCCGAGTCGTTGAGCTTGAGGAAATGGATTGATAGAGCCGTGCAATAGAGAAAGACTTCGGAGAGGAAGACTTCGGGCTCTGTTGTGATTCGCTGTAACACAGGTCACTCCAGACGTGAAGGGCTTCTGGAGTTGAGCCGCATTCCATGTGACCTAGCCTATGTCGTCACGTGACTATGACTTGTCGCTTTCGGCCAAATGTCTCGCCGTACATGATGTGGCGAGCTCGAACGAGAGCTTTAAGCTCGCCTAATACTTTCTCCCAATGGTACCTTTAGACTTTAGATGGAATGAATAACCGGTCCCGGTGCTTTCAGCATATCAACAAAGGGTTCAACGTGGAGCTCGTTAGAACCGAAATCTACGGTGATGCGAGGTTGGTGGTGCACATGCTGAAGCAAAGTACAGTCAAGTCCGATTGAGCAGAACGATTTACCGCTCTGCTACTTCTGCAATATGCTGAGCTAGTTCGTTCTGAGCTGTGTCTGTACCCTAGTGAAACCAATTGTGCAAGGCACGAGCCACTGTCGGCTCCCCTGGAGACAAAGACCTGCGTAGCCCAACTTTCTCCTAAGAGTAAGATTCCCCGTCCTGATGTTGCCAGCCTAGGCGGACACCTCACTGTCGTTGGCATCCCTGCTGATGGCCTCATCACCCTCGTCCTCGTCCGTGTCGGCGTTGCCCATGGCCTCGTCTTCATCATCCTCATTGGCATTCCCCGTCGAACTATACCCGAAGTCCCATGGGTAATCCGAGGTGGGATGGATGATGGTGCACAAGAAATACTTGACTGGGTAACCACTGGGGTCGAGCTGGCTCTCGTTCGCGGTGAAGTCCTGCACGAAGCGCTTGATGTGCTCCTTCATGTTCGCGAGGTGAGACTCGAGGACGGCCTTGCCCTTGGCAGACATGGGGAAGTAGGCGTGGAACGGTTCCAGCTCGGGCTTGTTGAGATACTTCTCTCCGCCCTCCACGATGTAGTCGACGAACTTTTTGCCCAGGTCCGCCGAGGCGTATGTCTCGTCGCCGATCTGAGCCTGGGCGAGCCATTGGCGGAGCACGACGAGAGCGATCCAGGACATGATGTCGTTGGCGTACGATGCACGGCCGATGCTGTCCTTGTCCGCACGCCCGACCGTCCTCTCACGCTGCATGTGACTTGGATAGTAGCTGATGATCTTGTATGCAGCCGTCCTCACGGCTTCTTGGAGTGCCTTGCCTTTTTTGATGAGAATCTCGGCCACGGACCTTGACATGGTCTTGAGGGCCTCCTGCATAGCTAGGGTGTTGTATTGGCCGGCACCGTGGATGAGCGCTTCACGGAAGATGACACGCGACTGCACGCGGTGCGCAAAGTCAAGCCAGGCCGGTGGGTTGTTCGCGATGGACCGGTGCAGCACTTGACCCATGCCCAGCAAGGTAGCCTCGATGGGCTTCGTGATGATGTGGATCTTCTCGTGCGGTCAGCAGGTTCCTGTGCAGCTTGACGACGAGGCTACAACTTACACAACCCAGGTACTCAGCCACTTCGATGATTTGCAACGCATTGAACAGGACGTTGTACAGGTCGTCCTCCTCCGCGAAGTCGCCGAAATCGATCGGCAAGTTGTAGATCGCCCCGAGCACGGCATGGTATGCCTGCCGGGTGGAGTCAGTATGGTGAAGCAAGTAAGAGCCGACGTAATCACGTACCACGACGAACGGAGGTACGACACGACCATTCTCCAGATCGAGAGCGATGGGGTTGCCGTTCAATGGCTTGCCGTCTTCACCCAGATGAACCGGCTTAAGAACATGGCTGGTTTTATCCGGTCCACGAAACTCGGGCGTCGTAGTCGAGGCAAGCAACAGGCGGTAACGGACAGTGACGCCGCGCTTAATCGCCCCCTTGTTGAGCTTGGCAGCCCTGTCGTCGGTCAAGATTTCGCACAGTGTCGAGCTGACGCTCTTGAGGATGGACGAGTGGAGCTTGTACTGGCGGCTACCGGTGATGATGATGTGAACGTCTGCATCGTCGAACTCTGGGAAGGTCGATGCCTTGCGCGGGCCGCTGTACACGATGAAAGGCGCAAGGTGCGTTGAGCGATTTGTTGCCATCATGTCTGCTGTTCGTTTGACAATGCAGGGTACGTTTTATTGTCGGAGTGTACCAAGCTGAAGTTGACCGATGGTAGTGAACGTGAACGGTGTGGCGAAGTGAAGGTCATGTACGCTAATGTGTGAGGTGTGTTGCAGCCTTGCCAAGAGTCATAAGCGCGTGAGCCGAAAGAGGAAGGTACACGTTCGGCCTGTGTTTGTGGTGTCTCGATGGCATGTGACTCTACCCTTGTACGAAGTTAACACGCTGTATGCACATCTACTTGCTTCTGAGCAGTTACGAGGAACGGAGTGCACGAATAGCTACTCTACCCAATGGAGTCGGATTTTGGGTTGCACTTGATATACAGCGTTTGCGAGGATTCCTGTAATGTCAATCGGCGAGCTGCAACGAGCCAATTCACTTGCCCAGACGTTCTCGGCGCGGTGCCGTCACGGACGTGAAGCGGCCCATGTCCCACAGGCAAGGACAGAGGTTGTCGAGAAGCCGCAACAGCAACAGTTCCCATCCACCTCTTTCATCATTCAGCTCTTTACTTGCTATTGGGAAGCAGAGGAGTGGGTGCAAGGACAGTTCACCTTCGACGAGCTTTGGGTAGGGTTTGGCGCTTTGTGACTTTGTTCCAGATAGTCCCTCGCAAGGCAAAACAAAGGTCGAGCGCGGAACCGATGTAGTCAAATGCTGGGCAGATTCAGGCCATGTTGCGGAAGGCCAACGTACCATACCGCGAGGTTGCGCCTGATCATTTTGGTGATAGCCAGTAATGTACTCGGCCCGAACCAGCGTGCCTGGATGTCCAAGCCATGATATCAGCCTTCGCCATTCGTTAAGGAAGACCGAGGGTCTCTGTCGCTCGCGCAACATCCAGCATTCAGGCAACGCGCGGTGGCGACTACTATAGAGAGTCAAGAGCACGTGCAGCTTCAAAAGCTTGAGGCGGCTTCTCGTGGGGCGTGAAGTCTGCTGCATACCCAGCGTGCGTGCGGACAGGAGCTCTCGAGTACGCAGACTGTCATGGCTCTGCCGACCGCCATAACAGGTTCAACAGCGATGCCCAAGGCTCTGCCTGGGCGATGTGACTACCGACTGTGCTCTACCCGTGTTTGGTCCTGGAGGACGCAGACTGCCTTGGCCCTGCTGCCACCCCTGATTCGTCCAACAACGATGTGGCATGCTCTGCATGATACAAGTAGCTCGCAATCGTAGGCCAGTCTTTCCCTCCTCGTGCCTGACCTCACCTCGAGTGTCCCAGCGGCGCCCCAAACACCCTCCCCAGCAACCAGGACCTCACCTGCGTCACCGTCACGGCCGCAGCATTGCCCGCTACGTCAGAGCCCGGCGTACAGATGAGTCTGGTGACAACATCGGGTCACGTAGCTGGCACGCATCCGGCCTAGCGCGAGACGAGCACGAGCCAAGTTAGGAAAGTACTTAAGGCCCTTCCTTTTCCAGCCCACACCTTCTTCCTTTCCTTCTTCTCTCTCCAGGCGGAAGGTCCTCGGCGGCAACGGGCCCTCACCGTGGTCCACATCGCTCACGCATGATGTGAACCCATCAGGTCCTCAACCCCCAGGGGGCTTGGTGTCGGTCTGATAAACCCCATTGCACGTTCGGGGTTGCAGCCCGTCGGAATAATTTTTGATTTCCAAACCAAACCATATCTTTTCATCAGAGCTTCGGTCCTTGCGTGGCTTTTGCCTGGAGAAGAGCGAGCGCCTTCCCCTTTCCTACCCCTGTGACGTCTGGCTCGTCGTTCATGCTCGTGACGGTAGGTAGTGATGTGTCGACGATGGTCACGGCAGTGGAGCTATCCCCTCACACAAAGTCACGTCTCGGTGCTACGCGCCTTTGCAACGTCGTGATGCGTGGTGCCATTTGCTGTTTGTGATGGCAAAACGCGAGCGGCGTGTGTCACTTTGCAAATGAACTTTCGAGGCAACCATGACAAGAGCACGGGGGCGATGAAGGTAATCTGAGCACTGGTATGCTACCGCGAGGACTGTAGAGGCCTTCGCCGTCCACCGTCCTCGAGCCCATGTCGAGAGCTGGAGGTCAAGTTCGAGCACGAAACTCGCGACAGGAATACAATCCTCTTTCCGCGAAGATGAGAGGCAGGTGATTTTAAGAACACAGTTGATTTTGGAACTGCTGCTCGGGCGCTGAGCTTGCCCGTGTCCAGTCGGTACTGCGTCGCCAGCCGGACTCTGAGGCAACATCATGAGTTTTCATCACGCTTCAGCTGTCGCTGGGCCGTGGAGAAGACATCACCAACGATCATCGCCATTCTCGTGACAAGGGGATGCGCGCTCGATCTTGGGTTTCCCGCAATGACTACGGCCAGCCACGCGCGTTGAGCAGTGAGGAGAGCGACTGTGACGAGATTCGCACACTCGAACGACAACAAGCAGCAGCAGCAGCGTGAGTACTCCGCAGCCTTGATACGACAGATGAGATATCAACGTGAAGTCGGAAGTAGGCGCGCGTGCATTCTGCAGGCTTTGCATCCCTTGCTTTCACTGAGACGCCGCCCTCGACCAGCACAACCGAGTTTTTTCCAAGCTGACGAGGCGTCTGAAGCAGTGTGGACACGCGCAAACGACGCGAATCCAGAGTGAAGCATCTGCGCGGACGATACAAGGCTGACACTCGTGACCACCTTCGGCAGCAGACGCGTCCTTCCGCCCAGCGAACCACTGCCAGCGTGCTGAGACATGGCCTAAAGGGAAAAGCTTTCACGGACTTGACACCCGCAAACACCAGGCCACGCCCATTTCCCTCGCATGACACCGTGACCGGCGACGACTTCGATCCTCGGCTATCAAGACCAGACAATCGCAGATAACCAGCCGACGCGGTGGAGACATAGTTGAGCTGGCGCCGACATCACGGCACAACACAGGAACAGAGTGTTTGCGAGGGTTAAAGATGCGGGCAGGTGCCTGAACCATAACATCTGCAATGTCAGGCTCGACGACACAGGCTTCGACGCTTCGCTGATACCGACCAAGTCGCACTCGAAAGATCACGGATAATGGTCTAGCATGTTGCCCCCATACAGCGACCCAGCGAAGCAGCGGCCTTCGAGGCACAGCGCAAGAAGGCGAGCATACAAGCGCATATCCACGGCGCTGACCACCATCGAGCGACGGCTGATGTTGAAAAGAGCAGACAAGAGCAAGGCGAAAGTCGGAAGGCTGAGTTGGCCGCGTTGGATTACGAATCGCGTCTGGGGATAGTTCTTCGACGTGAAGCTCCTGAAAGCCTGGCTCCTCGCCTATCGTCTAGCAGTCGCGCAGGTCGGCGATTGAGGAGTTGTCACAGGGTGCTGAAAACCGCGACTTCGTCGCGCTCTGCTCCACTATATGCGGCCGCGCAGACGTGTGTCTTCCGGGGATGGTATACCAGGAGAGCCAGTCGTTAGCGAGGCGAACCGGCGTGGGCCAAGCGCGCGGATCCTTGAGAGACACCAGACGTCAACTGCAAGACTCACAGAAGGCATCGCCGATGACTCAGGCGCACGCGAGCAACCTGAACAAAGCACGATGTCGACCTCCGGATGCGTGGCGTGACAGCCTCCGCTCGAGTACATAGGGTCTCTGAAACAAAGTCGACCGGCATCCGCCTCCAAGTGATGGCCAGCCCGGGCTCCAATCTGCACCTGGTCTCGATGATCCAAAGCCGGCAAGAATGATCCATGCACCAGAGTTCTCCAAAACCCGACAATCTCCGGACTTTGAGCGCACCGTCTGCATGAGCCGCAGACCTCAATGCCCTCTGGCAGTGCACCCAAAGCCGACCGTAAGCACTCACGGGTCAAGCTTACGGCGCGTACCGTCTGCATGAGCCGTAGACCTCGATGCTCGCTGGCAGCACGCTCATATGGATGAACTGGCAGGGACTGAGTCGTCCGAATAAGCTTGCCCATTCTTTCCATGGTATATCATAATCATCGGCGAAGCAACTGCAGTCAAGCATGAGTGGCGTCCGCATTTCCTCGATGATAGCTCACGAAGGGAGTCTGGGCAGCATGCTGTTCCCCGTCCCTCTGACCAGGTACTTGTATTCCTGCGGAGTGGTACGCTATACTCGCACTGTGCAGGCACAACCTGGGACGTGTTCTGTCCTGCATTGCGAGCATGGGAACATACACCATACGTCTGCATGAAGATGCGTGGCCGTGTACCATCCACGTTGCCGCAGATGCAGCTCATTCAGCTCGGACACGTGCTGAAGGGTCGTCCGAGAGCACCTGACATACCGTCGCTGGCTCGTCCTGGGCAGTATCGAAGTGTAGATGCTCCGATCGTTGCGGGCTCCGCCAGTATATCACCAGGCTGCTCGACGATCGTCAAGGTTCCCTAATGGGCAGTAGCGGGCCAGGAACACCTGCATCCAGGTCATCGTATCTGTTGCCTGAGTCCTGACACGGTCGGCCAACGATCCACCGTGTGAGTGTAGATCTGCATCGCTGTGGCGCTCCACGTTCTCGTATGGCCAAGGGAGAGTGGCTTGCTCGTCCATTCGGGAAAAAGCAGCATGGATTGTCCAGTATCTCCCACCGTGCGGTACAGGCACGAGGTTTCCACCCACTGGGCATGCCCATCCATTACAGAAGATCACAAGTGTGGTTGGAAAATGCTGGCTGGAGATCAGCCCTCCCACCGCACCAAACCTCATCGGGAAGAGCGAGACGGGACGCCCGCACGCCTCGTCCCGAGCACCATCTTCATCTTGCATGCAACCCGTCAGCCTCATCTTGGACGCGAAGTCACCACGTGCTCTCGTCTCATCGACTCGAGTCGTCGGGCTTGCACACCATCGCTTCGTCCAAAGATGATTTTTCCACACCTCGTCATCTGGCTGCATGAGCCGTCAAGAATCAAGACGATCGCTGCTGCATGATGGAGCCGGTCTCCATACCAGCATATACTAGGAGCAAGGCTCGCTCTTCTCATCATGTTGCTCTCTTCCGATTACTCAATCGCCTCAACCGTGCCTCTTGTCCGTTGTCGCGCCTCGCTCTTCGCCTTTCACAACCATGCACTTTCCAACCTCCGCCCTGGCATTGGCCAGCGTGCTGAGCACCGCTTATGCGTGCGAGAGCTGTGAGCATCCGGAGCGCGACGTCGTCCTCACTCGCAATGTCCGCCGCATGCAGCCCGATGCGCAGAATGCCTCTTCGCTTCCTCGCGCGCCGCTGGCTTGGGGTCAACTCAACTTCCTCCATACCACCGACACTCACGGGTTCTTAGAAGGTCACCTGAAAGAAAAAAACTACGGGGCGGACTGGGGTGACTTCGTGAGCTTCGTCAAGAGAATGCGCAGCAAGGCCGCGGCGTACGATGTGGACTTGCTGGTTGTCGACACTGGGGTGAGTCGCAAGCGCTCCAGGAATTGGTTCGTCGTAACAAGTTATCGAAGCTGACCTACGAGATATCAGGATCTCCACGATGGAGCTGGATTGAGTGATGCCACAAGTCCGGACGGGCTGGATAGCAATCCGATTTTTGAGGTGAGTAACAACCATGTGAAGGGTGAAGCGGCGGCGGAAGCAAAGCTCGCGCTTGCGGAGAGGACTGCATTTCAGCCGGCAAGAAGTCAGAAAGACAGGCATTGTGTGTCTGGCCTTTGACCTTGATGGCTAAGACACCACAATCAAGCCAGCAGGCTTCATCAAGTTCCATGGCGAGGAATCTGACCTGTGATTTCCTGTAGAACATCCATTACGATCTCTTGACCATCGGCAACCACGAACTCTACATCAGCGACATCGCGTACGAGACCTTCTACAACTTCAGTCGGCACTACGGCGACCGTTATCTCACGAGCAACGTTCAGATCTACAACCCGTCGACGTCCCGCTATGAGTATGTGGGCAAGACCCATCGCTACTTCACCACGCCCAAAGGCGTTCGCATCATGTCGTTCGGCGTGCTCTACGACTTTACCGGTAACAGCAATGCATCCAAGGTGATCCCGGCAGCCCAGATGGTCAACCAGACATGGTTCCAAAACGCTCTGCACACCAAGGAACCCATCGATATGTTCCTTCTCATCGGCCACAATCCCGCAAGGCCTACCGACTCGTCCAGCACCTTTGATACCATCTTCAACGCCATTCGCGCAGCGCGTCCCAACACGCCGGTTCAAATTTTCGGTGGACACTCGCACATTCGTGACTTTGCCGTTTACGACGACAAGACGACGGCGTTGGAGTCGGGACGGTACTGCGAGACGCTCGGTTGGCTCAGCATGAGCGGCCTCAACAGCTCTACGTATAGGGGCTGCGCGAACCCAGCCGGCGTGCCCAACCCTACGACTCCAGCAAAGAAGGTGAATGGCTCTAGTACAGCATCGGCAGCTCTTACGACGTCCACGACCTCATCCAGCCTGCTCTACTCCCGTCGCTATCTTGACTGGAACCGCTTGACGTTCGAATATCACGCGCGAGGCTCCCAGGTCTCCACCTTCGACACCGCCCGAGGCGTCGCCGTGACCCAGAACATCACCAACACGCGTCATGAGCTGAACCTCACTGCTTTGTACGGTTGCGCGCCGCAGACATACTGCATCTCGTGTGCCCCTTTCCTGTCCAACGGAAGCATCTACACGGTGCTCACCCAGGCACTGTCAGCGACCGTCATCAACAAAACTCGCGCCACCGTCCCCCGCCTCATCATCCTGAACACCGGTTCCGTTCGCTTCGATCTCGTCAAGGGCCCGTTCACATACGATGACTCCTTCATCGTCTCACCGTTCACGGACGCGTTCCAATACATCGCCAACGTGCCGTACGAGTCCGCCATCCAGGTGCTCCCCGCGCTCAACGCCGGCGCGTACGAGAAGCGTTCGCTCTCGAGCCGCGACTTCGGCTTCTCCAACCCAAGCCTCCCCGACCAAGACGCCTGCATCGATCCTCCGGTCACGGCCTCCCACGAAGGCGTGCTTAAACGCAGCTCAGGTCGGATTGTCCGCCGCCAGACCTCCGCCGTCACCCCCGGCTACACCACCAGCGACGACTTCGGCACCGACGGCGACGACACCGTGCACAGCGCGATCCCGCATTACCGCACGCCCAACGACTTCCAGGCCAACGGCTCCTTCCCCACCAACGGCAGCCTCCCCGCCCGCGTCGATCTGGTCTTCCTCGACTTCATCGCCCGCGACGTGCTGAACGCCTTGCGCGGCGTCGGCGCCAACTACAGCACGGCAGACGTCTCGTACTACCTGCCGAAGACCTTCACGACCAACAGCTACTTGCCCCTGTACGCGCAGCAGGCGCCGGACTGGCAGGCGAACGTGCCGAACTGTCCGGTTGGGTTGGGGGTCGGGTACAACGACACGGCTACCAATTAGGGGTAGAGGGGCGTATATATTGGAGACGAGAGGAAAGGGGGAGTATCAAAAAGGGTTCGACAGCCGTACTCCGAATAGTGTACATACAGCAATGCAGGTTTCGCGGTCGAAACATCCGAGCATCTTCTTGTGCAGTGTCGTGCAGGAGAAGAGAAGGAGTAAAGAAGTCGTCGCCACACGATGGAGTGACTTGCCTTCCCGATACATGTACATTAATTTCATCCCTCTCAACGCTACGCGGCCTCAGGCATCCGCCTACACGGCCGTCGGAGGGCCGGGGTTTGCTCCGATGAAGTCACGTGATAGCGGACTCTCGTCCGCCGACCTTTGCCGCCAGGGGAGCGGGGGCCACTCGATTCGCCCTGCACCTGTGACCTTTCTAAAAATCCACGAGGACCCAGCAGTTTAGACACTTTGCCGAGCCCGAATACGTACGTCACATACACACTGTCGCCTCTCTCGCTGTGTCTCTTGCTCTGTTCTTGAACGTGTAAGTACATACATTATCTCTTTCATCCTTCTCAATTGCAATCTTCTAGTCTTTGCCCATACCATCCTTCCACGTTGTTCGCATTTTGCCTGTTCAACAACGGCTCGGGACTTTGAAAAAGAGAGAGGGAGAGGGAGACGGAGAGAGACCATCATGTCCGCAGCGCCGCCGAGCACACAAGGCCAAGAGCCGCTGAGTCGACCGACCTATTCGCCCCAACAGCTGCATGCCGTCTACGAGCGCCTGGACCTGCCGCGCCGCTTCCGCTACGAACCGGGCGACTTCAGCCGCGAAGTCGTGCGGCACTGGGACGGGCACGGCTTCCTGACGGCCTTGCATCGGCAAGCGCTCGCCAACATGCCCTTCGAGAACCTGGAGCTGCACTACTCCTCCCACCACCAGATCTCCCTGCACTCCAACGCCCTGTTCGACAAGATCGTCAAGCAGGGCACCGGCCGCGGCGGCTTCTGTCTGGAGAACAACTGCTTCCTCGGGACCGTCATGCGCAGCATCGGCTTCAGCGTCACGAGCGTGGGTGCGCGGGTCAACACCGACGTCCAGCCGGCGGCGGCCGTGGGCGAGCGGAGAGGTCGCTTCGGGGGCTTCAGCCACATGGTCAACCTCGTCACCATCCGCGGCAGCACGTACCTCGTCGACGTCGGGTTCGGCGCCGGCGGCCCTACGCGTCCACTCGAGCTGGTCGCCGACGTCGAGACGACCAACGTGGCGCCGGATCAGATGGTGCGTCTGCGCCATGACGCCATTCCGGAGAACGATCGCGAGCAGAACAAGTTGTGGATCCTGGAGCGGCGCGGAGGCGACACGAAGGAGTCGCAGTGGCTGCCGTTGTATTGCTTCAGTGACAGCCATTGTTTCCTGCCGCAGGACTTCGAGGTCATTAGTTACTTCACCAGCACACACCGACAGAGCTTCTTCACCTACAGGGTCGTCTGCTCCCGGGCGCTGCTGGATGAGAACAAGAACGAGGTGATTGGCGAGGTGGTCCTGTATCACGACAAGATCCATCGCAGGGTGCGCGGCGAGAAGGAGTTGGTGGAGGAACTGAAGACAGAGCAACAGAGGGTGGAAGCCCTGAAGAAATACTTCGACATTGAGCTCACCGAGGCGCAGGCCCAGGGCGTGAGGGGGATGTCGTCGGAGCTCGGCGTACTCTCCCTGACCCAAGATGACCACCACGGTGGCTGAAAGCGTTGGGTTCGTGGTCATTCCAGAGGATCTCTAGACGGCGCGCGAGCAGCGACGCGCAGTCTCGCACCCTTATCTCCCAGCGACGTCAGTGTTGGCGAGAGTGCGGCACCATTCCGTATCGCGTTGACGATACTCGGCCCGAAACCATTGCACGCTGGTCGCCCACATCCGACAGCCGCGCGTCACTACCGCGTGTGCACCACGCAACGTGCAGAACATGAGCAAGGCATGTATCTTCGATGCCTCCATGTCTCGCCAGGAGATGTTCCTCGCTCGAGTTGTGTTGTGCGGCGAGGTGGAATGGAGTTTTGACAAAGTATCTCCTGCATTGGCCGTTCTTGTAGCGAGATTAGACGGTGAGTGTTCATGACCTAGCTCATGAGGTCATGAACACTCAGCGTCTAAGTAGTCGACAATTCCGCCTGAACCACGCGCTACCGATACTGCATTCTCTGTCCACCTCTCTTCTCCATCTTCGCCTGCCTCTTACTCTGCCCACCAGCACCACCATCTTGTCCCTGCCCACC
>Ga0268244_10000243_pt1 | contig 23755 bp, 17 predicted proteins | sample AgamicMgSfe_FD_200258 | JGI IMG/M metagenome (GOLD analysis project Ga0268244, IMG submission 200258) | Agave microbial communities from Guanajuato, Mexico - Mg.Sf.e (v2) (version 2) | ecosystem: Host-associated > Plants > Phyllosphere > Phylloplane/Leaf | place: Guanajuato, Mexico | collected... | reverse complement strand
GGAGAGGGGGAGGGAGGGGTGATTTGGGAGTAAGGTGGAGATGCTGGTGAGACGGAGATGTAGGTATATGAGCGATGTGACATCGATCTAGTGAAAGTTGATTGTGGAGATATAGAAGAAGTAAAGTGCGTCAAGGGTATCCCAAAATGGTCTCACAATCCCAACGCCCCGCGCCCCATGTGCGATGTAATATATCTCATACAGCCTCGTAGTTATCGAGTTGCACATACGCACCCCGGGCCTGCTCCGCGACTGCGCGTCTTCGCCCCCTCAGAAGATCCCTCCACGCACCCATTCGACTCCAGAGTCCCAAACCGCGCCGCGGCTTCGACACCAATTCGGCATCCTCTTCGAGCATCCAGCTCGGCCTTCGCCAGAACTTCAGCAGCAAACTCGACACGACGACGGTGACGCTGGAGCACGCCATCGCGGCGCCGGCGGCCAAAGGCGGTAACGTGATGCCCCACGGAAGCAAGAACCCCATGGCGATGGGTAAGCCGATGGCGTTATAGATGCAAGCCTCGAACAGGTTCCACTTGATCCGGCGAAAGATGGTCCGGCTCAGATGCAAGCTCGCGGGGATATCCATCAGCTGCGTCGACTTCATGAGCACGATATCGGCCGCCTCGACAGCCACATCGGTCCCGCTGGCGAGACTGATGCCCACGTTGGCCGTGGCCAACGCCGGGCTGTCGTTGATGCCGTCTCCGACCATCGCCACGATCAGGCCTTGCTGTTGGAAGTCTTCGATGATGCTTTGCTTGCCCGAGGGCAGGACGCCGGCGAAGACGTTCGCCGGCGGGATCCCGACGAGTTGGGCGACGTGATGGGCTGTCGCTGCCTGGTCGCCTGTGACGAGCGAGGTGGCGATGCCCATTTGGTGGAGGGCGGCGATGCAGGCGCGCGCGGATGGCTTCAGCGTGTCGGATAAGGAGATGGAGCCGCTGTACTCTCCGTCAATCGCGGCGTGAATGGTGGTGATGCCTGCAGATTCCGGTTCCTTCGACGATGATGCTTCGCGTGTTCTGCTATTCGTGCGTGAGGCATCGTCGTATTCATTCTCTGGCGAGACTGGTACGGTCAAGCCTTGCTTGCGCAGGAATGCAGCATTCCCGATCAAGACTTCGTATCGCTTGCGACCGAGCTTGACGTTTGGTTCGACGGTGGCAGCGATACCATTACCAACAGTTGCCTTGAAGTCGCCAACGTTGCCTTCCAATGTGCCGTCGGCGCCCAGGCCGAGTCTTTCCCTCGCGCCAGCAACGATAGCCTTGGCGATTGGGTGCTCGCTATTGCCTTCCGCCAGCCCAACAATGGACCACCACAGCAATCTCTGCTCGCTCGTGGCATTCCATGCGCCGTTGAGCTCAGCGATCGAGACACTCATTTTCCCCATCGTGAGCGTGCCCGTCTTATCCAATACAATGTGTTTGATCCTAGTTGCCATCTCCAAAGCTGCACCGCCTTTGACGAGAATGCCTTGCTCAGCGCCAACGCCGGTACCGACCATGACCGCCGTTGGCGTGGCTAGGCCCAACGCGCACGGGCAGGCAAAGACGATGACGGCGATGCAGAGCTTCACACACACCATCAGTCGGCCTCCCGAGGCATTGTTGAGGAAGATCTGCGGCGGATGTGGCAAAAGGTGCGAAAGGATCATCCAGCCGACGAAGGTCGCCAGACCGAGGGTGATGATGATAGGTACAAAGTAGCCCGCGACAACATCCGCCATCCGCTGGATCGGTGCGCGGCTCGTCTGCGCCTCTTGCACGAGACGGACGATCTGGCTGAGCTGGGTGTCACGTCCCGCACGGGTGACTTTGAAGTCAACACGCCCGGCACCATTGACGGTGCCTGCCATGAGCAGCAAGCCCTGCTTTTTGAGGATCGGCATCGCCTCGCCGGTCACCATGCTTTCGTTCACATAGCTCTCGCCAGCAGTCACAGTTCCGTCGGCTGGAATCTTGTCGCCGGGCTTCAAGATGACAATGTCGCCGACTTCGATCAGTTCAGTCGGCACGGTTCTCTCTTCCATTGCAAAACCTGTACCCTTCTTCTCGCCCAATTCCTTCTCCGTTGTCTCGGATTCGGCGTGCCAGCTTTCAGCCGCTTTAGCAGCCGCGATGGGATCCGCATAGATGGTCGCCGTGCTTGGCGCCAGACTCATGAGCCTCGAGAGCGCCTTGGACGTCTGACCTTTCGCCCGATTCTCCAAGAACCGACCCAGTGTTATGAACGTGATCAACATTGTACTCGTGTCAAACGTTGTGGCAGGCCGTGAATGCGGTGGTGTCAGGATCGAGACAAGCATCGCGGCGCACGAGAAGAAAAATGCCGCGCTTGTACCGAGAACGACCAGGACATCCATCGTCGGACTACCGTGCCGTATCGACCGAAAAGCGGAGATGTAGAAGCGTCTGCCAATGCCGAATTGGACGGGGACGGTCAACACGAGGCAGATCACATCGCCAAGCCATATGCCTCCCCAGTTCGCGGCGCCAATGTCAAGCTGAGGCAAGAACATTGGCAAAAGCATGCTGACGATGAAGACCGGAATTGCAAAGGACAGAGAAGTCCTGAAGGCACGGTACCACTCTTGAATTTCCTTGGTCTTCGCAAGAGATTCGAGTTGCGCGTTGTTGTCGTCCGAATCCGCCACCAGCGCGTTGTAGCCCGCTTTCTCGATTGACTCAACGATCGCGCGTAAGCCTATGCGAGACGGCGTGTGCGTGATGGCCGCGCGAGTTGTCGCAAAGTTGATGTGGACGTTGGTGATGCCTGGGATGTTCGTCATGCTGGTCTGAAGGTCCGCCGCAGATTCCGGGCTCTGCAAACCATAGACCTTCAACTGCACCGTCACATTCGAGCCGGACGCTTGTATACCCTCCTCCTCAGTTGAAAGTATGCTGGCATCAAACCCTCTGTCCTCGATGGCCTCCACAATCTGCGCGGTAGTGAGCTTCTCCGGATCATGTAATATGACAGCCCGCTCGGCCAACAGGCTGATGTTGAACTGCACAACACCTGCAACATCCTTGAAACCGCCTTCGACTGCAGACGTACATGCGCCGCATGTCATCCCTTCGATCGCGACCGTCGTGGTTATCAGATTCTTTCCGTTGGATTTCCGGCGCATTTTTGGTTTGCCCGGTGCCGGCTCGGCTGCTTTTGACTCCAGAATCTCCGCGTCGAAACCAGTGTCTTCGATCGTCTCTGCCAACATCTCTGGGGATATGATGTGCGTGTCGTGTTCGATTACCGCGCGCTCGGATAGTAACGAGATGCTGAAGCTTTTGATACCTGCCATGTCCTTGAAGGCACCCTCGACCGCCGAAGTGCACGCGCCGCAGGTCATGCCGCCAACATGTAGCGTGGTAGCCGAGATCCCACTCTCCAGTATTTGCCCGTCCGTCTCTCCTTCTATTTCAACGTCCTCCTCTGCCTCCTCTGCCGCATCGAACAGCGGCGTTTCCGGCCTGTCGGAACTCAAAACCTCCGCATCGAACCCTCTATCCTCTATGATATCGCGCAACTGTTGCGCGTTGATCTTTTCCGCATCGTGGGTCACCACCGCGCGCTCCATTACCAGGCTAATAGAGACGTTCCCGACACCCTCGACATCTCTGAAACCAGCTTCCACGGATGACGTACACGCGCCGCATGTCATGCCTTCGACCTTGAGCGTTGTGGTCGTCCAGTGAGATCCTTGGGCGGGACGCGCCATCTTCTGAGAAGTCATGTCGAGTCCTGTGGCGTTGACCGATCACGAAAAGCGATTAGAGATGCGCAGGATGTATGTGGGCCGCGCAGGGCGTAAGAGGCCTTTTCCCAGGTATTATCGTTCGGTGTTTCGAGTGGCGAGGGAGGCGGAGGGTATCAGGAGTGGAATGGGAAGGCCTAAGGTGATAGAGACATAGACCTGGTAAGGATACGCCGCCGACGCGTATTCGTGCACACGGCTGGTGCGACGTTGCAAGAGGAGATTCTTGGGGTGTGATAAGTGAAGCGACGCGACGAAAGAGAAGTATTGTACATGTGTAGGTAGTGAAAGGTGTTGATGCTGACAAAAAGAGTGTGTTTCGTTATACGTGCTGGTAATAGACACGGCGCTTCGGCATCAAAGAGTTCGGGAGCCGAGCCGAGATCTGTGGCGCCGCGGCCCAGCCACACGCCACTGCTGGGGTAACCGGACTACAACCTCCCTCTGTATTGCCCCTACGACGAGTGTTGAGCGACGATACGCTGTACATACATGTACTTCTACTTGCACTTCCGTGCTACGAACGTTCCCTCTACTCCAAGCCAGCCATACCTTCACTCTCTTCTGAACTGCAGCAGCACCGGCCATATCTTCCGTAGCGCATCATCCATATCCTCCTTCTTCCTCGCTCCCAGAAACACAATCTTTCCCTTGGTGAAGATGAGCAGCTTCAACGGCCTCAGCGGCGCCGGACGCGAGATGGAGTAGATGAGCCCCGGGAAAATCTCCGGCTCATAGACGGTGAACTGGAAATGCGCCGCCCGCAACCCCTCGAGCCGAATCACCAGCTTCGTGTCAGCATTCCCGACCATATTCTGCACCTCGAACCCGGATAACCGCGGCTGGTACCCGAGCTTCTGCAGCATGCGCGCAAACTTGCGCGCCGCGAGCCGGGCGTCGTCGACCGACTTCGTGCCGAGCACTTGCATCTTACCTTGCTCGAAGACGAGCACGGTCGCTTTCGGCTCGCGGATGCGGATGATGCAGGCTGGGAAGCGTTTGGGGTTGTAGATGGCGTTGCGCGCCGATCGGGCGAGGTGCTTGAGGTCGAAGCGGCAGTTGAGGTGCACGCCGCTGACGATGTTGCTCACGGTTGGGCCGACGCCTGTGAAGGTAGGACCGGCGCTGCCCGTAGGTGTTGCTGAATTGACTGACATTGTGATTTCAAGGAACGGCGGATAACGGAAGACCACTTACCAAGGTATGTCGAGAGATCCTTGTCGTTGTCTGACCTGCAGACTCTTCGAAATTGTGAGGATAATTGCTTGACTTACCGAGATCTGTTGATTGAATGAATGCGCTTACAGTGCCAGAAGGACGGGAAAGCGATGTACCGTAGAAAACGGGATCAAGCTTGGACGAAACTTCCATGGAAATTTGCAATCTCTTGTCCTTTCTCCGGCTGGCTGTGTGGACAAAGATCATCAATGAGCTTTCATTCAGCTTTGCCTAAAGAAAGACTTGGTCTCTTTCATCTTTGTTCCCATTGTTCAACTCAATAACAATGTCTGCCAGGTGGCTGGCTTTGTCGACACGCGGCGCGGGCCTTGGTTCAGACGCCGATCACCGAGCCCTTCTCTGCTAGGGCTCTGGGAAGAAGTGAGAACGTTTGGCAAAGCATGTGGCATCTTCACTCTTCGACCATCAAGCAGTGATCATTGCATTCGGCCGTCTAGGATATCGTAAGTCGTCATCAGGTAGAAGATCGCAGATACAAGAAGCCCGAATTCCCATTCAAGGCCTAAACACCCACTCCTCCCTCCGACACCTGACCTCAAACTCCACCGCGCCAAAGCATCCCACGGCGGCGAGGATATCGCACTCGCCCTGCAGGCCCCTCACATCCCCTTCCTCCTGCTCCTGATCCCTTTCCTCGTCCAAGTCCCACGCGCCGTCCTTCCTCCCGTTCCTCGTGAAGAAGACTTCGCACCGCGGTTTGCCGCCCGCGTACGAAGGAGGGGAAAAGTTCACGCCGATACCGACGATATCGCCTGGACGGAAGGCGGATGTGAAGTCTTGTCCGCCGTAGCTGTTGTCGACGTAGCGTCTCCCATCGTCGCCGTGGACGGCGAGGGAAGCGCGATGCCAGCCCGGGAGACGCCAGGAAGGGTAAGGTGGTGCGACGAAGCCGATGGCGATGCCGGCGTCGGCTTCCTCTGCGCCGTGGTGGTGGCCGCCCATGGAGATGACGCGAAGCTCGTAGTAGATTGTTTGAGGGGTGCGGGTCGAAGCTGCGTAGAGGGGTATGTCGGACAGGAAGATGGAGTCGGGACATTTGCTGTTGGTGCGGACGTGTGTGGTGCCTGGTGACGATTGGTGAAGGGAGGCGTGTCTGGTACTGTTGGGTGGAGACGTAAGGTTGACATGTCCTGCCGATATGCGTTGTAGGGTTTGCTGGTTGAGTGGACGAGGCTGCCACAAAGGATTCTCTCGACACCAGGCGTGAGCGCGAGCCGCGTCATCGTAGGATGCGTTCGCCGTCGGACTTCGCTCCTCTTTGATGGACGGCGGAGGTGGTAGTAGAGCGTTGTCCGGAATCGCGAGCCAAGGGTCATACGGTGGCGGCTCCGCTTCATTAGCCTTGCGAGAAGGCGGCGGGCCAGACGGTGGTTCATAGTCGTCATTTGGCAAAGCTCTCTTCTCGTCAGACCAGTTTGGAGGAGGACCTGACGGTGGAGCATAGTCATCATCGCGGTGCGGTGCCTTCTCGCCGGTCCAACGTGGCGGTGGACCGGGAGAAGGCTGATATTGTGGCGGTTGATCCGAGCTAGATGGATGCAGGACCTGTGTAGTGTTCCTGTAAGCATCACGGAAGGGATTATTGGAAGCTAGCTCACGCTCTCGGTTGCCCGATGGAGCCCATTGGACGTGGTGCTGCAGGCTGGCGTCTTCGTGCTGTGAGGTGGTTTGTCGACTGTGATAGCTTGGTGGCGGTCCAGCTGGTGGAGCGTACTGGTCCGACATTGCATCGACAGTTGGTGATACGGCAGGGGGAGCGGTCCTGGTCGTCTGGACGCTGTGGCGGGTTTCTCGCGGTTTCCCGAGCTGTGCTAACGTCGTGCCGTTGTGTAGGGTGTGTCTGCGTCGAAGGCGTCGATGGAAACGGCCAGGTCTCCGGACGTCGGTGAGGCTGAAGGTGCTATGGATTCGGCGAGGGTTGATTGAGTGCTCGGACTTGGACCAGGTGAAGTTGGGCCAGTGGAAGAATGAGTTGCGTTGACGGGTGTAGTGGTGATGGTGGCGATGGTGGTATATGCTAGGGATACAGAGGCAACCCATGTGCTGGCAGCTCTATATCATAAGTGCTGCCGCGTGTGTATTGGGGCTGATGATGGAGAGGTTACATGCATCGACCTGTACATGTGTACACGGGAACGGAGGAAGACGGCAGCCCGCTCCCGGTGCACTTCCTACAAGTAGAGAAGCATCACATCGCACCTCCATTCACATCACCTGGCCCGGCAACCATCATGGAGATGTGCTGATGCTGGACCATGGCACTGGACGAGCCATCCGCACAACTACACCTTGATTTGCGCGCCTCCGTCCAACGCGCGCTCTCGTCCCGCCGTCCGCTCCTCCACCACCTCAACGCCGACACGAGCTGGCTGCTGCAGGTCCTGCGACCCGAGAGCGCGGTGCGCAATGGCGCGCGCATCTACTACAACATCTTGATCGACCCTTGGCTGCAAGGCGGCCAGAGCGATCTGGCAAGCTGGTTCTCGCAGCAATGGCACGCCACCCCAAGTGCTGTCCCCAGTATCGCCGCCCTGGAAGAGTTGGCGCGAGAGATGGAGATTCTCGCAAGCGGGCTGAGGGTGGGAGCCGGGAGGAAGAGTAACGCGGCGATGGAGAGGGAGCAAGATGCAAGGGTGGAGACGTTCATCGATGCTGTCGCCATCAGCCACGAGTTCACCGACCACTGCCACAAGGAGACGCTACACGACATACACCCAAACGTGCCTGTCTTCGCTGTGAGAGAAGCTGCCAAGCTCATTGGTAGCTGGCAGCATTTTCGTACGGTCGTCACGGTTGACGAGTTCGGCCAACATGGCAACACCGACTGGCGCAGCAGCAGCATGGCCCCCCTTCCCGACTGGATCGGCATCAGTCGGCTGTTGCAGAAAGACGACGTCCTCCACTACCATTCCGCACTCATGATCGCCTTCAACAACCGGCATCACTCCTCGGTTTCCAACTTCACCAGCCTGAACAAATCCTCGAGTACCAAGCGAAAACAACACCACTTTACTATCGAACCCAACGAAGACGACGAAACCGCCGAAGCCATTATCTACACACCCCACGGCATCCATAGCGGCGACCTCACCCTGATACCTACCGCCTCGCCCGCCATCAACACCCTCGCCTTCTTGCACGGCTTGCATAACATTCGAGTCGGCACCGCCAGCGGTCGCACGGCGCTGCAATCCAACCTCGGCGCGCACAACGGTCTGAAAGCTCAGAGGCTGCTGAACGCGAAGCACTGGATCGGCACGCACGACGAGGTCAAGAAGGGTGGGGGTCTGGTCGCGTGGTTCCTGCAGCGGGACGTGATCACGTTGAAAGAGGCATTGGATCGGGAGCGTGAACTGCGAACGGACGAGAGCGGGATGGGTGCGACGATGGGTGGAGAGTTGGGAGAGGTGCTGGATGCTTTCGAGGGGACGAAGTGGGCGGATCTGGGAAATGGGGAGAGTAGGGTATTGATGTGAAAGGGCTGTGGAGTCAAAGTGCGAGTACTTGGAAGAGATGGAGTCTGTCATCTTGCACACCCACCGCCAGGAGGCCTGCTCGGATCTTGGAAATCCACCCGCTGGGCGCACCCTATCGAAGATTTAACCCAGGTGTACGCGGCGACCTAGCTTCCGTGCAGTGACCGCTCGACAATTATACAGATCTCCCAGCGCGGCGCGAAAGAGTGCCGTCACACTCTCGACCATCTGGATTCGGAGCACATATATCGCCCGATCCGCCCTTCCCACGGCCAATGCAGTCGCACCACTTAAGCCGCTATCACATGCCGCCCGGCTGCAGTTGTACGTTCCCTCTTCATCGCTCCCGCCTCTCTCGCCAGTGGACGAGCTTTCGTTCGTCGGTCTATGATCAATGAGCGTCGATGGGGACTCCGATCCCTTCGCATGCCAGGCATGAGGAATCTCCAGCGTGCCTAGGGTGCGTGGCGACGCTCGGTAGGACACGAAACACCAAGCTTCTCGAAGAGAACCGGCGAGTCCAAGGCTTCCCAACGACGTTCATGAACGTCAATTTATTTATTGCACAAATCAGGCGATCGAATGAAGCTTACCGCCGGGTCCGAATGTGGATATGTCTCTCACGAAGTCATGTAGATACGAGAAAGGCACTCGTACCTTGCCGGTCTAAACGCACGTAAGATTGTTGCGTGTTTTTCGTTCAGATCCAGTTATCATTGTGGGCAACCCCTCTCCACACCTGCAGTATCAACCGTGATAGTACAGCAAACAACCCACTAGTATTCAGACCTTTTGGTCCTCTCGATCGCAGTGGAGTCTAAAGGAAGCGAGCGTAGTGAATTGGCGGCATGCTCAGCCTCGTTCCACGTGAGTCATCAGGCTACATCGTCCCTCGTGCTGCGCCCCTTCAGGAACGCTTTGAAGAACAGAAGACGGATCATTTCGCCTCTCACAGTGATGAACACCCTTTTGTTTCGTGATACTCCACAGAAACTCAACCCATACAATGGCTCATCCTCAAGCCTCTCCACCAACACCAGCAGCCCTACCCTCAGATTTCCTCTCCAACCCAAGCCCAAACATCGCCGTCAACCGAGTCGACTTCGTCAATACAGCCCTCCCACAGTACGCCGACAAGTACGCCGTAATCCTCGACAACGTCCTCAGCAGTGATGAATGCAAGCTCCTCATCCACGCGGCCGAAACAAGCGCAACCCAGGGCTGGGAGCGCGCCATGATCAACGTCGGCGGCGGACGCCAGCAGTTGATGATCGACGAGCGCAACTGCGGCCGCGTCATGTGGGACTCCCACGAAGTCGTCTCGAAGATCTGGCGGCGCATCGAGGGGGTCGCGGCTGTGCAGCCGATCAGACGGTTGGAGCATGTCGCGAACATCACCGGCAACGGCCCGGCGAAGAGGGACGAAGTGTGGGAGTTCACTCGGCTGAACGAGCGCATGCGGTTTTTGAAGTACGAGGGTGGAGAGTACTTCCACCCACATTGCGATGGGAGCTACGAGACGCCTGACGGGAGGGAGCGCTCGTACTTCACCTTGCATCTATACCTCAACAACGCGGATCGACCTACGGGCACAGAACTTGCCAAAGTACTGCAACGTGACCCTGCCACGTGCGCCATATATGGTTTGGTGGGCGGTGCGACGACTTTCCATTCTTACGACATGCTGAAGCAGTTCGATGTCTGGCCGAAAGCTGGTCGTGTCCTGCTCTTTCAGCACCGGGATCTGCTTCACAGCGGAGATGATGTCGTGCAGGGCGTGAAGTACACCATGCGTACGGACTTGATGTATGGGCGGGAGGATAAGGAGAGCGAGAGCAAAGGCGAGATATCCGCGAACGGCGGCACGTGAGGCGGCAGTGATCGATATAGGCGATTGCGTAGAGTAGTGTCAATCTCGTTCAAATATGAATTTCCTCATTAGCAGTATCCTGCACTCGGCAATCGTATGTGAAAACCACAGCATGACTCACCAGTGAGAAAAGTAGGTGGAAGCGTCGTCCTCGGCCAGAGTGATCGGAATTGAGTTATACCCTTTGCCATCAAAACACCCTCCCCGACTGTATCGCTACAGCCAAGGAAACGCATTCTTGAGACGCAGGATACGCCGCGAATTGCACTAAAGTCTTCGTGTAGAACCCAAAGATCAACACAGACGATCTTCGCACCGGCTCCCATAGCCACTTTTCACTGGAAGTCCAGCGTGCGGCTGAGATTTCTGATGCCAAAAAGTGCAGCCATGAGTGTCATGGTAGGCCCTCACGGGCAGTTGGCCAGAGCAAGGGCGGTGCCTTGATGGCGTTGTGTGAAGATTACTCCGAATTTCCCACTTGCCAGTTTGAGGGACGAGTCAGCCGGAGCAGCTGTCTGGTGTGAGCAAGTATGCGTGGCTTTGGCGAGGACGACGCTTGAAGGGAGGAAAGGAAGAAGAGGAGGAAGTTTGATGGTGTGAAGTGATGAAATATGGAACTCGCGAGAGGTGGGGCAGAATTTATGCCTTGGTGCCTGATAAGGTAAGGTCACGTGCTTCTCGAACTGTCCAGTGCTTCAAAGGAGATTCACTTCCAAACTCGACAAACACTCCATCATAATCCATTCTTCTCCATCCACTGCAGCCGGAGCTCCACCGCTCTCCTGTGCGCCTCCAACTCCTCCACCTTGGCCAACTGCATCACCGCCCCTCCAACATTCTTCAACCCTTGAGCCGTCAGGTTCGAAGAGGTGATGTGCTTCACATAGCTTCCAAGGTTGACCCCCGAGTACTGCCGCGCATACCCATACGTCGGCAAGCTGTGGTTCACGCCCGCCGAGTAATCACCCACGGATTCAGGCGTCCACTCCCCGCAGAACACCGATCCGGCATTCTGCACCATCTCACGTGTGGCCAGCGGGTCGGCGACCTGCAGGATCAAGTGCTCTGGTGCGTAAGCGTTGGAGAGCGCCATCGCTTCCTCCATGTCCTTCACGACGAGGGTCACCGAGTGCTCGATTGCGCCTCGCACCATATCCACCCGCGGCAGAGCCATGGCTTGAGCGTGCAATTCGTCGTCGATGGCTTGGATCTGCTTCTCGTCGAGGCCAACGGCGATGCACACGACTTGGCTGTCGACACCGTGTTCCGCTTGGGAAAGCAAGTCCGAGGCGACGAAGGCCGGGTTGGCGGTGTGGTCCGCTATTACCAAGACTTCCGACGGCCCTGCCGGCATGTCGATGGAGACGTTGGCGGTGGTGTCGTTGCTCACGATCATCTTCGCCGCCGTGACGAATTGGTTGCCCGGGCCGAGGATCTTGTCGACCTTGGTCACGTTTTCCGTCCCGTACGCCATGGCGGCGACGGCTTGTGCACCACCAGCGAGCACAATGCTTTCTGCGCCGACCTTGTGGGCGACATAGACGATTTCAGGCGTCAGGTATCCATCAGCGCGAGGCGGAGATGCGATCACGATCTTCTTGCATCCGGCCACCATGGCAGGTACGCCGAGCATAAGTGCCGTCGAAGGCAGCACAGCAGTTCCACCAGGTACGTACAAGCCCACTCGTTCGATCGGCCGAGCGAAGCGGGAGCACACGACTCCTGGCATGGTCTCCACCTCCAAGATCTTTTCGTCCTTCTGCGCGGCGTGGAATTTGCGAATGTTTTCGAAACTGATGTCGATCGCTTCGATGGTCTCGGGTGGTAATTGCATCAAGCGCTCAGGGAACGGCGCCTTGAGCACGGGCGAAGTGAGCGAAGTGGCCTTTTCAAACTTATGCGTGTATTCCAGAACTGCTTTGTCGCCACGCTCGCGGATGTCCTTGATAATGGGGTTCACGATCCCCATAATGCGGTCCGTAGAGCGTTGCGAGGGCCGTTTGAGCGCTTCTTGTATAGTCTCTGGCGATTCTTGGGCAGTGATGAAACGTCGCATCTGAACCCTGCCGTCCTTGTTCAAGCCAGCAGGATCGTCTTTGCTCTTTGGCTTTGACTGGGCTTCCTTGATCTCCTTCTTCGACTCGCCGTTCGCCGCTGCGGCCGCCGTACCGTTGACACCAAACTTCTCTGCATACGGTCCCTTGGCATCACCTTTTCGCCGCTTAACCTTGATGCTCTTACCGTCCAGATTTCGCTCGATGTCTTCCAGCGCTACGCCGGCAGCGGTGGCTTTTGTGAGGGCGAAGTACATTACATCGGCGGCTTCAGCCGCGATATCTTCCCTGGACGTCGCCTCACAAAGCTCTGACGCCTCCTCCATGATCTTCGCATTGAGCATCTTGCTGTCGCTAAACAGGCGCGCAGTGTATGATCCCTCCGGTGCCGACCGCTTTCGGCTCTGAAGCGTCTTTTGTAGCTTTGACAGCCCCTTGTACTCGCCGAAACACGTCGCGGTCTGCAGATGGCAGAAGCCATGTCCCTGCTGGCGCACGACAAAGCGCAAAGTGTCATGGTCGCAGTCTGTCTCGATCCGTACCAATGCTTGCCAGTCGCCGCTCGTGTCTCCCTTACGCCACAGCCCTCGCTTCCGGCTGTGATATACGCCTCGCCCCGAGCGCAAGCTCTCTGCCACACTCTCCTCATTGCTGTAGACCAGGCCAAGCGCCACCCCTCGCTCGTCCGTGACCAGTGTTGTGAACAGACCATCCGGACGATCACTCTTCACCCGCGCAAGCAACAACGAAGCAACGCGCGCATTGCCCGCCCCACCCTCTCGGTCCACCGTGAGATCCGCCGCGGACACAATCGGCACCGCATCCTGCCTGCACAGCTCCACCGCCTCTTCCTCAGCCATGTTCAGCTTCGACACATACACCGGCGGCCTGCTCTTGCCCAGCTCGTGCAAGATGGCGCCCACCGTCTGCGCGCTCCCGACATTCTGCAGGTAAAGCCCGAAGGTCGTGCCTTCCAACTGCGAAGACGCCTCGCCGGCCGATGCAGTCGGGCAGTAGACCACGCGTCCGAGATCGAGGTTGGCGACTTCGACGAGGCCCGTTATCTGTCCGCTGCTGACAAAGACCTTGGCTGCGCCGGCGTCGAGGAGGTCCACGACTTCGTCCTGTTGCTGGAGGGCCGAGACGTCGAAGTGGATCGCATAGCGGCCGACTGTCTCCTTGAGCAACCGCAGCGCGGCGTCCAACGTGCCGGCATTGACTGTGGTGAAGAGATCGCCGGTGTAGGATAGCTCTTTCGTGGCTTCGATCTGCGCAAGAGAAGAGTGCACGGAGAGATCGATCGCGGCAAGAAATGGCGGTAGATGCTCAGGGTTTGCCTGAGCAACGCTTGGGGCAGCCATCGTGTGTTGAGTGTGGTGTATGTTCGCGAAATGCAAAGTACAGTACAGTCACTGTCATTGAGGGGTGGGTTTTCCCAGGAATTCTGAGCGCCGATCCTTGCACGTGCGCTCCACTTCACGGCTTTCATCACGTCTCAGCACACGAAACCGCAACATATAAACCACATGCGGTGCAACATTGTTATTGCGAGTCGGATCTCTCTGCTATGAACTTCGCGAGTGCCTCTTGGCCTTCTCGCCTCGTCGACGCCTCCGTATGCAACGCACCGATCACATCTTTTCTCTCATAATCCAGCCCCAACTCTTTGCAGAGCCCCTCGAGCTTCTTGATCTCCTCTGGCGGCACCACCTCGTCCCTCGTTGCGGGCATAAGCAGCAATTTCGGTCTTTCATCTACTTGCACCATCGTTCGTAGCGCCACTTCGCTGTCCCAGTGGTTCCACAGAAAAGGGTGTAAATACTGATAAGGTAACCACTTCTGAGGGTATAGAGCGAGCAGCATGCTCTTGATGCTCGTGAATGGTGTTTCAAGGATTAGCCCGCCTAGCTTGGGCTGATTGTATCGTGGTGACGAAAGGTATGTGGCCACTGCCGTGCTAGCTACGCCTGCGCCGACGCTCTGTCCCCACATGACAAGGCGTAGGTCATGGTCTGGTCTGCTATAGTTCGCTGCTACCCACTCAAGCATAGCTTGAGCGTCCAGCTCAATGCCCGACTGCGTTGCTCGGCCTGAAGACGTCCAGTAGCCTCGGTATGACAAGGCCACCATTGTGTAGCGCACACGTGAGTGTGGCGTACTCGTCTGAAGCAGACGTAACACGTTCGACAGTAAGGGCAGCCGAGGCGGTATCGAGCTTCCGTTGCCCTGGAAGTAGCAAATTACCACGTCCTTCTTCGGCTGGCCAGCGTGCAAAGAGGACTCATGTCCCTCGTCCATCTGGCTGGCGTCTATGCTTCCGACTCCCAGACTGATTTTCGTCCCGTCCGTTGACTTGATCCTCTTTTCCTCCCACCGCACGGGATGACAGATGGCAGCGTAGTCCGCGATCTTCTCCGCCCGCGCAAAGGGTGGCATGTACGGCATGTAGATGATCCTGTCCTGAAATATGACGGTCATGATGCATTTGTATGTCCATAATGAGAACAGCAGGCCAACAAAGATGACGGGTGGGACGAGGACGGTAGGTATGGATTCTGTGAAGAAGTGCTGGCGAAGTACTTGACCACACTTATGGCTTGGTCTGATCCACGGTCTCACTGAAGGTATCCTAGTATGGAGTGCGTTAGAATATCTCGCTGGAAGACAACGGTAGGTTGATGGCCTCTGGTGGCGTGCTGTGAACATTCGCTCCAAGGCCCCAATCAGTGATGTCGGACCGCGACGAGCAGCGAGCGATCGACAAGCAAACATGGTGAGTCGAAGAGCGCCATCCCAACGACCTGCAGCTCCGATGGGGCGTAGATGAACGCAGAGACGCAGAGACGGTCGTCGTCTATAGCATAATGTACAATGGCCATATTTGGATCCTCCTCTCCGGCGGAGGAGGCTCGGCAGAAAGTGGTGGGATTGAATGCCTTCCAAAATTCAGACCTCCACGTCCTCACTCTCACACATCACGACATCAAGAAACCGTGGTAGTCTGCACTGCTACCGTTTCGAAAAGGCCGAGCACCAGTAGCACAACCAAACAAAACTTCTTCTCACGTCAATACGGGGTTATCGTGCTCAATGTGCTGATCAAGGAGTGAGGCCATCTGACGTCGCTACCGCATCAAAACAGCTCTCACTTCAGCTCATCACGGTCCTCACTTCGATATCTTCTCACTTTGTTCATCCTGCTCTCTTCCCAACTCAACCCTTGGGCAAGCAGTACTTTCTCAATGTACAGCAGAAAGGGTAGGCTTTTTTATCTGCACAATTGTGTTGTTTACGTGTCATCGACACGCGAAGGCCTCAGTGCACGACACAGCGGCGTTCACATCTCGATTTCTGGCCTTTGTCAATGAGTGCAACATCTACACATCACAGCTGACACGTCTCACAGCAGTCATACTGATTTGCATACAAACGGTGCCAAAATCACGTGAACCCAGCGACCCCACTTCTGTAAACGGAAGTTGCGGGTGACAGCGGGCAGAATTGAGTAACCTGGAATATACTCATCAACACCATTCCTATAGCCACCATGGGTAACGAGGTGTCGCGCGAAACATCAGAGGCCAATGCTGCTCGCTTCGAGGCCGACTTTCAGGCCTTGGTCGATGCAAAGTACCCAGAAGACCTGAAACGCTATCAAGACATGAAGATCACCAAAGACAAACGGATCACTGAAGAACGTGCGGCACACCAGCGTGCAGCAGAGCAGCGTGCAACAGCAGAGGCGCGTGCCGAAGAGGCGCGTGTAGCAGAGCAGCGTGCAGCAGCAGAGAGGCGTGCCGAAAAGACGCGTGCAGTAGAGCAACGTGCAGCAGCAGAGAAGCGTGCCGATGAGAGGCGTCTAACAGATGCGCGTCTCGCTGCAGAAAAGTGCGCAGCAGAAGAAGCGCGTGCAGCTGCAGAGAAGCATTCGGAAGAGGGGCGTGTAGCAGCAGAGAAGCAGGCAGCCGCAGCTCGTGACGATGCGCGAGAGCAGACGGCAACCGCTCCTCCACCGAGACTTGTCCGGTCATCAAAAGGCGATGCCCTGTTGAAGCGGCCGCTAAAGCCAACAGCATCTGCGCTAGAAGATTCTGACGACCAGCCCGAGGTGGCTGCAAAGAACCCACGCAAAAGGAAAGCAGCCGATGACGATCAAGCGACGGATGGCAAAAAAGCCGGGCTCGCCGGCATTGGCACATTCAGAAAGAACCAATCATCAAAATCATCAGCAGAACCTGCGGAGCCCGCCCAGGCGCAGGTCGTGACGTCCATAGTCGAACGGCCTCCGAAATGGTATAAAGACCTAAGCAAGAGCGGCACTAGAGACAAGCATCAGGCGAATGCCGACACCCTCTTGATCGGGCTTAAAAGCGACATCACGAAAGTCAAAGCTGGAAAGGGTCTAGATCACCTCTTCGACAGCATTCGTACTAAGCTTCACAGTGTGGCCTTTGAGTATGTCTCAGGCCAGCTATTGAAGAACAACCGAATGCTCGACGATGAGTACGGCCTTCCACGACTGTTCGATGCAAGCCAAGCCAGCGGTGTCCAGTGGCCGTTCGACATCAAAGCTGACGCGGAGGAGTTGTACAACAAGTGGTGCAGGCGCATCTTCGAGCCGGATCTCATGCGCGGTCTCCGCCCACACAAGCCGGAGATCAAGGTCGGCGGCAAGGTATTGCAGGAGTCCCAAGCCGCGATCATCGACCCTAGCTATAAAGACCAGGTGTCCTCAAAATACTACGGCAACGGTCTCCTCCTCAACGGCCAGTGGTGGCCTCTCCAGATCGCCGCCGTGCGCGACGGTGCCCACGGCGCGATGATGGAAGGCATCTACGGAGGCCAAGGAATGCCTGCCTACTCGTGCATTGTGGCGGGCGGCGAAGGCTACGACGAAGACAAAGACAAGGGCGACGAAGTCTTCTACTGCGGCACCGATCGCACCGACGGCAAACTCGAGCCCAGCGCCGGAACGCAATGCCTGATCAAGAACTGCGAACTCAAGCAGCCCGTCCGCTTCCTCCGATCGCACAACCTGCACTCGCCGTACAGGCCCGACGTCGGACTGCGGTACGATGGGCTCTACGACGTGGTGAGTTATCGCAAGGTGGAGCCCGAGAAGCGGCAGAGACATGTGTTTCGCCTCCTGCGCGTGCCGGGCCAGGATCCCATTCGCGGCACGGAGCCGGCGAAGCGGCCTACGAAGCAGGAGGTCGAGGCGTACCAGAAGGACAGGAAGAACCGGGGATTGACATAGTGTATGGTGTCGCAGTATGCTGAGCTTGTCGGATCCTCTTTTCCGGACCGTCGCAATGCATGCGTGCGGACGGAACAAGCACGAGGGATCATGAAACGCTGTTCCGGGGGTTGGAACTAATGCTGAGGCCAGCCATTTCACTCATTTCGGAAGCGCGATGATGCCGTGAAGCGAAGTTGACAAACAATTGTACAGTATGTAGCAAGATTCGACAAGAGCATGTCGATTGAGAACATGTGCGACTGCAGCGATAAGCCCGTCTTCCCTCTGTACTGCTACACATACAACTTAGTTACAAAATCCCACACCATATCGAATGGTGATGAGATGGCAGAGAGCACAGAACGTAATGCGAACCAGCGCAGAACGGGAAAACAGTCCTCCTTCCTTGCTCTCTGTACTTTACAGAAGGTACAAACGAAAAGAAAAAAAAAGAGGAAGAAAAAAACAGGGAGAATGAGATAATGGTACAGCGGAAATATTTTCCCGGATCGAGAAGAAAAGAAAAGAAATGGTGTCAAGAAGCAATCCTCCTCTTTCCCAATCTATCCCTCCGACGCACCCGAATGATTGAAAAAACGCGAGGGTATAGTGGTAATTAGTGATCAGGCTCCCTCAGGGTGTGATGTGAAGTCGCGCAAGTCGGACGTTGTCACAAGGCGAACGTCGTCGCAAGTCCCACGTACCCATGGACAGGACAGGGTACGGTAGTACTGTTGAGGTTGATGATGGCTTAACTGATAGAATGATGAGTCGTCGTCGTGCTGTTCCTCCTTGTTTCTTTCTCATCTTTCTTTCCGCAGCCGGAGACCTGTCTTGTGGAAACCGTAATCACCCCCCAGCGAGCCTTCTGCCGAACTTTCGACCTTGATCTTCTTTTCCCAGCCCAGAATGAAAGGCATGACGGGGCGTTAAAAAGACGTTGCATGGCGTGATTTCCTGTATTGGGGGAGGCTCACTCGTCCCGCTTTCGCTTCCTTAGCGGTTGTTGCTTCTGCGAGCTGTTGGAGTCGCTGTCCGAGTAGCCGCTGCTGCTGCCGGCGGCTTGGGCCGTGACGTCGAGGAGCATGGCGCCGAGCTCGCCGGCATCGGGACTGTCTCTGCTGTGCGAGGACGACGAGGCGGCCGACGACGACGAGGAGGATTGGAATGATGGTGGGGGCTGCTCGCTCTTTGGTCGGATCCGGCTGCCTGCTTCACCGCCGTTGACGGCCTCCATCGGCGATTCGTCGGAGGGCTGCTGTGCGAGGACGCCCATGACCATGGTACCGGCACCGTGGGTACGCTGGTGCTGGCTGAGATTGTCCGAACGGGAGAATGTCTTGCCGCAGTCGGTGCATTCGAAAGGTTTCTCGTGCGTGTGCAGGGAGCGGTAGTGGCGCTTTAGGTGTTCTTGGCGGCGGAAGCGACGACTGCAGAGCGTGCAGACAAAGGTCTTGGAGGGGTCATCGGTGAGGGATTGCTTGCGGCCGCGGCGGGAGGCACCGCTGGGCTGCTGCGCGGGTGTAGACGCGTTCGACTCGGTGGGCTCAGACGCGTCGCTCGGGGCTGCGGACTCGCTCGCCATTGGCGTGTGCTGGGCGCTCGTCTCAATGGACTGCGCCGACTCTTTCTTGACAGGCTTTCGCTTTGGCTTCTGTGTAGCAGCGTCGGATGATTGCTCGGAGATTGAGAACTCGGATGTCGACGGCGAGAAGCTGGCGGCAGCTGCAAGCTCGTCTTCGTTGCTGAAACTCTCTTCGCTAAAGAAGCCGTCGTCTTCGACCAATGTAGGCATCATCTCAAGCCGTTGACGCTTGTTTCCGTGAAAGTGGATATTCTCGGTCCCGCTGTAGGCAAGCATGCCGCCAAACTCATCCTCCACGTCGAGTTCGAATATCGGTTCGAACGTGGGGAGACCACCGAAGTTGACCAGCTCGACAGGAGTCGCAATGTGCACGTGATGGTGTGGAGGCGAGTTATGGCCGCTCAGCATGGTCCGGTGCTCTTCATCGCCAGCGCAGAGCGTTGGAAGGGCTGGACACTCGACGGACGAGGAGCCGACAGTCAGGTTTCGAGGGTCGCATACGTCTTGTTCGGAGGCGACCGAACGCGGGACAGGAGAGGGTGAGGGTGAGAGAGATGGACAGGAGCCTGGAGCGAGGTGATATGCGGCGTCGTCGTTGTTGTTGATGTTGTTGTTGTTGGCAGCGGAAGTGGGATGGAGGAAGACGGGAGTCATCGGGGGAGAGCCCGGGCGCGTCGTCCAATCACCGCCCGCCAAGACTTCGGAGAATACTTCTTCCTCGCAGCCCTCCTTCACGGCCGAAAAGGACGTGAGGGTTGGCTTGGGGATAAACATACCGTTGACGGGTGTTGGGAGCATGTCGACCGACGACGGTGGGCTCGACACGGAGCTGAAGGAACCGGCAGTGGAAAGGGTGGGCGTGGCCGGGTGGGGTCCGCGACAGTCGGTGTTCAAAGGCATCAGGCCAGGCATGTCTTGCTGTACAAGAATGGTCGGCTTGTAGTGGTGGGCACGCGGAGATGCGACGGGCGTCAACATGGCCTGCGAGATGTAGGCCGGAGTCGGGTGGTAATACATCTGAGCATCTGCGGAATGTGGACGGTGGTACGTCGGCTGTTGGTACGGCATCAAGTGCTCTGGGGTGGACGGGAGGATGGCCATCGGCAGACCATGTGGGTGAGGTGTGAAGTGCCCGTGTGGTCGGTTCTCTGAGCTGCGATCCGGGTTGTAGTAGAAGAATGGGGAGTGGCCCATGATGGGCGTTGGTTGGGAGGTGTACTCCATTGGGGTGATAATTATCGCTGGATTGGGATTTTGTCAGTACTGGAGCTCGGGCAGAGAGCATGGCCATGGAATGACTAGAGACTGACCAGAAGTGGTCGTGTTCTTGTTGGATGTTCTCTCTTAAGTCCACATGGGACGTGTCAGGTGGGTTTCGAGTCGGATGGTGGTGATTAAGTAATTGGTGTCGAGGGTAACACTGATTGTACGGAGACGGTAAAGATACGATTGTTGTTCTGATCGATGAACAAGGAATGACTGGACGACGCGAAGGAGATTCTCACTCCTCTTGTGTAGGAGTAGACTTGTTGAACGTCGAAATCGACGCCGTTTCGATCGAGGGTCACCCGCGAAGACTGGCTGCGACGAGGCCAAAGGAATGACGGGGTCGTGGTGGAAGGTCACTAGCTGACGAAGGACAGGGAACAAGGAGGGAATGATCGAAAACAAGGATGACGATTAAGGGAGAAGAGGAGTGGACAAGACAAGACAAGACAAGAGAGAGAAACGCGATCGAGTTGAGCAAAACCCTGGATCCAGACGAGAAGCGTCAGCGTGAAGGGGACGGGCGGACACGACGGTCGTTATAGAGGGAGATCGGCATGCGATTCACAGAAAGGCGCGAGGCCGTGTGTTTGGCCATGTTCCCGCCCGCTGGAACCCAAGCCATGGCCGGGGGCCGGGGCACGTAGACGGGGCAGATGCGAGGCTGTGAGTGGCAGAGACGGGCCAGGGGCCAGGGCAGAGACTCTGGAAAGGTGAGCGGCCGGGGGCGACGAGTCACGATCCATGCTGTAGCGTATGGGGGATGGGTCGGGTGATGGGACGGATGCTGAAGGCGCGCACAGGCGCCGGCGTTGGGGTGAAGTGAAAGTGAAAGTGAAAGTGACTTTGTTTTGCCATGATAATCCCGGTTCCCCCCCATCTGCATCCTGCTTCCGTCTTGCATCCACCAGCTGCACGTACCGCACAGTACCGCACATACGCTACTGCGCCCCATCGAAGCCCAGAAAACATGTCAAGTCACAGGTCGCAGGTGTGAGAAGCTGCGAGTTTCGTCTCGTCTCGTCTCGTAGCCGCCGAGTACGGTACAGTACTGTCGTACTATAACCACGCGTCACGTAAACAAACGTCTCTATACATGGATGAAAGTGGTACAGTCGAATACAACATTGTATTGGATTTGGTCACGGGTGTGGCGTGAAAACGGTGTGCAGCGTGCCGTCCAGTCAGTCATGGACTTCACTCGCGTGCGCCCGCTGCTCCTACTAGTCTCGCCACCCACTTCGAAGCACCGCTCCCAAGACGCGCTGTGCACGACGCCACCATCCACGCAGTGGCCCGGCCTATCGCCTCCAATTGATACGACTGTCCATCGTCAGTCGCCCAGCGTGTGCCCTAACGGCTATGATGAGAGAACTCACGTGCGACCATTCGCTGCCAATGGCGCTTCGCAGCAACAGCAACAGAGCGACGAGTGTGACGGAGAGCCAGGGTTCGGGTTGCAATACAAAACATAGCCACTGACAGATACACTTTGCACCGCCGACGATCACGCCGGATACCCTTCTTCCTCCACATACCTACTCAGCCCAACCACCAGTCGGCAAACCGGAGTTTCGCCATGTTTGTCGACGAAGGACGCGGAACGGCAACCAGCGTGCTGCGTGCAGCAGACTTTCGGACAGCGGCCGCGGTGGACTGGGCCGCCAACGTGTGAAACAGCAGCGCCATGGCCCATCCGCCTAACGCAGGTACCGGTACAGTAGTTACCGGCTCTGCGTTTGCATCGTGTGGAAACGGTGGATCCGAACACGAGCGACGGAACCATGCACGCAGAGAGTGTTTGGAAGGAACCCCGAAGCTTTTGATTAGGTACATCATCTCGGTGGAACCGATGGAGCGCTAAGTATAAAGGTGGGAAGATCAGACCGGTTCCGTCTTCTCCCCACGTCCGGCTGTTTCACCATCTTCACCCCGGCGCCCTTCTCGAAAAGCCCGAATCGATAGGCGTCCTATGATATGACGCGACGGCCGGATGGAAGAGAGTAACCGCTCCACACTCCGTCGGCCACTCCTCTTCACGAAGAGCGAGAAAGTGGGATGTGCAACGCACACCGGCAGCCCTGTGATGAGCAGAGAGTTTGACGAGACGGAATCGGCCGAATCGAGCGGGTGCGTCTCACAGCGGGCGCGACGGAATGGGGCACGCATACGCAGAGCTTCCTGCAGCCACTCTGATGGACGGCACCCGTCTGACCCATCGAAGGGAAGCGAAGCAGAAGCAATATCACCGAGATGGATTGCGCATGGTGACCATGCACCCACCCACCGGTGCATAAGTACAGGTACGTCGAGCTGCAAGGCCTAATGCAGGAACATCTCGTGGGCTCCAACGGGCTCCGATTGCTCGTTATCGCATCATGCAGGTACGGGTTTCATTGATGCCACTAACAACTGTAGAATCTGTGAGTCAAATTCCTTTTTCCTGAATCTTCTACTCTCGCTTGTCGACAGCTCCTCCGCGAGGTGACGAGGCCGCGACGGTGCTGTTGCAAGTCATGGGTCTCAAGGCGGGTGAGTTCCTATTGCTGGATGATTTCGAGCTACATTACTTATTGCAGTGCAAGCGTCCGCAAGTCATTCACTTCCAGAATAGTGCTTCATCAGAGCATCCGCAACAACCTCGGCATCAATTCAAGACCACAGGTCCACAACAGACAAATTGGCAAAGCTTACACGTAACTGACCTCAGAACACACCACCCAAACCCGCCGAGCCGAGAACTGCGGCTCAAACGAATCTCCCTCCGACATTTATCCCAACGCCAGTGTAGCTTTCGACCCTTCTCTTCTCCCGGGGAAGCTCTCCCGCCAATCCTCCTCAACCCTCGTGGCCATTCTACGACCCTACCGCAATTTCGATCGGCAGATACTAAACAAGATCGAGAGTAGTCTTCGACTCTTGACTCTTACGCCTTGCCGGCAACGATCTACCATGATGAGCATAGAAGGACTCGCATCGTCAGTCTTCACAAGAAAGCAATCAATGATTGTTCCAAGCGACCGTCGACGTGGCTTCGAGCCTTCTACAATGGTAAGTGTGCAAGCCGCAGGGCTCGCGGGCGCTGGATCCGCTCTACTTACCGTCCTTTATAGTACAGCAGAGTAACTTATAGACTACAGTCTGTGCTACACTTCTCGAAGCCCGTCCCTCCCTCGATCGTCAAAGTGCAACACTACTATGTATGTATTAACGGTGACATCGTGCCGGGCGGCGCCTGGCTCTTGTCCCGGGCCCACGTTTCCCCC
>Ga0268244_10000242_pt1 | contig 23842 bp, 22 predicted proteins | sample AgamicMgSfe_FD_200258 | JGI IMG/M metagenome (GOLD analysis project Ga0268244, IMG submission 200258) | Agave microbial communities from Guanajuato, Mexico - Mg.Sf.e (v2) (version 2) | ecosystem: Host-associated > Plants > Phyllosphere > Phylloplane/Leaf | place: Guanajuato, Mexico | collected... | reverse complement strand
GAGGAGGGCGAGCATGGTGGGTGTGCTCGGGGTGGTGGTGGTGGTGGTGGTGGCGAGAGAGGAGGAGGACATTGTTGCTGTCGTCGTCACCTGCGAATGGATTGTGTTGTGTCGGGTTGATGAGGGGAGGTTCTTCCTGTAATAGTGTATGTTGTGTTTTGGAAAGGAAAAGCAGTCGAAGGAGATAACCACTTACATATCCTAAGTCGACCTCCCCACGGAGTCACGAGGCTTACATGTAAAGGTAAACAATCAACACGGCGCATGCCTCCTCACGCCACACATACGTTGAGTGTGGTGGTGATGATGGTGGGAAGGGATCAAGCCAGCCCTGGAGAAAGACGATCACCCGCTGACGCAGCGCCTCGAGCTTGAGCTTATCCCTAGGTATGTATGTTACCGTATGTACCCAAAAATTGATACCACCAACCATTATCGATTTATGGTGGTGACGACGACGACGACGACGACGACGGAAAAAGGCAAAAAGCCTGTGCTACCCCAACCAACAAAAAAGATCGGCTCTTCGTTGATGAACATGTTGATCGTTTCGTTTGTTATAGATGGTGGCTTGTTATACCTGGGCATGTTGGTTTCAAGCGAAAGGGTACACAACCTCCCTCCCTTAAGATACGTACTATTGCGTGGTTCTAGTTGCAGGGTTCATGCCTACAGTGTGTACCTGTAGCAACGAGAGGACGAGAGGAGACGAGGAGACGAGGAGACGGAGAAGGTGCTGGGATTCTCTGTCTGTGACCGTAAGTCAGAGGGGCTTCAGAGACGGCACGAGAACAGCAGCGGTGTAAGTAATGAGTAAGAAGCATGCAATGCACGGCAACAGCAGCACTGCTGCCCTCAAAACACGAGTATATCTTCCCACTTCTGGCCAAAACTCACACCCACGTCCCACAACCGCATGTCTTCAGGTTCCGACCCCATCCTCTCTCACCTCAATCATCCGGGAACTCCTCCCGGATATTACTCACAAACCTCTTCGCCCCCTCATCCCACCGCTTGAAATACCTCCCCGCCAACGCCATCAACGTCTCCCCAGGTCGACTGTGCAAGGGTTCGATATTCTCCTCCGCGACGTAGCGGATGCTCTTGTCGTCGGCACTATACAATATACCCGTTAGCATGCAGCGCGTACACAAGCAATAGGCGGGTGATGGGAGGGGGATACTAACACAACATTATAAAACGGCTGCTCCCTCCCTCTGGGCAACTCATCCACGCGCATCTGTTCGATCCAGCGGGGCTCGGCGCCGCACTTGGTATCCCACCCGACGACCACGGCCTCGTACCCGTAGCGTTTGTGCCGGAAATGGGTGCCGATCTTCCACGCCACGCCGCCGTACTCGCCGGGGATCATCCAGGCGCGGAGGTCCTCTTTCTTGGGCCGGTGGGACGGGGCGCGACGGGTGCGGTCGGCGGTGCGCGCCGTCGTGATGAGGTGCGTGAGGACGTGGTGTTCGCGTTCGTCGGTGAACATGGGCGCGACGATCGTTTCGAGGAGGTTCAGGTCTTCGGGGAAATGGGCTTCGTAGTGCTCGATCAGGTAAGGGAGGCATTGGCGCCGGCGGTGCAGGGTGATGGCCGAGTTGCTGTCGCCGAGGACCAGCATGGACCACAGCATGCTGTACCAGGCGGCTTCGATGTCCGGGTAGGTGGCGCGGCGGGTGGTGCCGCGTTGGCGGTCGCGGGCTTCTTGGACCGAGTTCATGATGTTGCGGCCGGTGCGCAGGGCGATTTCGATGGTGGTGGTGGCGCCGAGGAGGTTGGCGTGTTGGGCGACGGGGGCGCCCATTTGGGATAGGCGGGTGGTGAGTTGTTCGCGGGGCACTTCGGTCGAGGAGCGCCATGGGTCCATGTGCATGGTTTCTGGTTCGTCGTGTGGGGGTGGTGCTGGCCTTGGGGTTCCGTCGAGGGAGGTATCGGGTGATGCCTCGATGATGGCGTGGACGTGGTGTGGGTAGTTGGATGGTTTCGCGTTAACGCCCAGTCGGCGAGCGACGGCACAGTAGATCGCGACCGACTGGAGGGGTAGTGAAGTGTGTGGTTGCTCCAATAACGCGATGGAGATAAAGTTGTTGCGAAGCGCGTGGTAGTCGTGTTCGCTCGGGTTACCCACCAGGTTCTCGGAGCGCAGGTACTTGGCGATCTGGATGGCCTTTCTGCGCACACTCAACGTCTCGAAATCGGGGTCTCGTGCTTTGATGTTGTCGGCGAGGCGATCCAGCTCCCGGTCCACGTCGGTCAGGTCGCCGTGCTGCCCGTTTAGCACGAACAGGTCGTACGCACCCAGCACCTCTTCTAACCGCACCATCTGCCTCCTCTGCAATCTCATCCACTTCTCCAGCGCCGTCGACCGATGGATCTGACCGAGGATGGCATTGGCATGATAGCGCCTGGCCAAGACATCCTCCGCGTCGTCCGGCGTCTCGTCCCTCAATTTCAGCAACAAGTCCTTCACGTTGGCACCCCACTTGGCCACCTTCTCCATGCGGTCAATGCGGTGCTGCCTCGTCTGCAGTAGCGCGTTGAACAGCTCGAGCGCGTCTTTGTCGATCTTCCGTCGCTCATTGTAGAGCTGTTGCCACCTGGTCTGGGCGGGTGGCGCGTTCACGCGGTCGTGTAGCTCGTGTCGGGGATCCCAGTAGCGATATTGCTGGATGCAGTGACGGCGCCATACCAAGGGTTCGAAGGTGATTTTGTTATTGCGCTTGTCGGTGGCGCCGAAGGAAAGGGTGTCGGATGGGGGGAGATGAAAGATGATGGCCTCGAGGAGCTCATCGGGCAGGCGAGTCAGTGGTGGTGGGGTTGTGGATTCCGTCATGGTGGTGGTGGAGTGTTGATGTGAGCGGTGGTTGTTTGTGGGGGGGGGAGAGTGAGTGTCGCTGTGGAGGTGGAGGTAACAGTTGAGGTGAAGATTGATGGGAGCGTATCAGCAGCATCATCATCATCATCATCATGATCGATCAATGACCGTGCCGTCGATTCCATGATCGCGTGACATCACGCGTTTCGGCCGACCCTTATCGATTAGTCGGGAAGGGTCGGCCCGCAGCTGTCAAGCAAACCGCGGGTATTGGAGATATCGGACGTGCCGAATCGTACGGTTGAGATGTATATGTATGTAGTACATGTTGCTGATGACTGGTGGTGTATGACCTTCCTTGTAGATCGCAACGCATGTGGTGCTCGATTCCCACTTCAGCCGAGATCGTGTAGAAGTACATCCATCGTACATGCAGTCAGCCTCACCGGGCGCCGGATGCATTCGGAGGCCGAGAGGACGGGAGGGCGGGCCAAGCTGACAAACGCGTACCCGTGAAGCTCGGCGCTAGGAGGTCGACGGGTGGTGATATGACCATGACAACATTGGGAGAAGGAGAGAACATTTTGATGTTCATGTATTCTTTCTTTCATCTTTGTGTCATCACCGCCCGTAGACCAGAGACAACTACTTCCATTCCTGCTCACCCATACTACACCTCACGCGCCATGTCTTTGGCCGCCCCCCAAGACGATCTTCAGCGAGTAAAGTCGTACCAGGTAGGTAACGTGAAAGCGCGAGACCGTCGACTTGAAACCCACCTGACACGGCACACGCACAGTGGCCTGCGGCGCACGTCGGTCACTTGAACGACCACCAGTCAAACGCCCTTGAAGCCTTCACCAAGCTCTGTCAGGAGAGGGGCTACTACTCGCCCGCGACCGACACCTCCCCTCCCACCCACGACGAGGAGACCTTGCTCCGCTACCTGCGCGCCCGCAAGTTCGTCCCCGAAGACGCCTTCGCCCAGTTCAAGGACACGGAGGACTGGCGGAAAGAGAACCAGCTCGACACCCTCTACGACACCATCGACGTCCACGAGTACGAGCAGACCCGTCGCCTCTACCCGCAATGGACCGGCCGGAGGGACAAACGAGGCATTCCGCTGTACGTGTACGAGATCCAGCACGTCGACGCCAAGGACGTCACGGCGTTCAGCAGCGGTAAGGACGCCAAGAGCTCCCAGGCGTCCATCACCTCCAAAACGCCGCGCAAGATGCTGCGCTTGTTCGCCCTGTACGAGAACCTCTGTCGCTTCGTCCTGCCCTTCTGCTCCGCCATCCCCGACCGACCCAACGCCGAGACCCCCATCAGCCAGAGCAGCAATGTCGTCGACCTCAGCAAGGTCGGTTTCACCAAGTTCTGGAGTTTGCGCAACCACATGAGCGACGCGTCGGCGCTCGCGACCGCCCATTACCCGGAAACGCTCGACCGCATCTTCGTCATCGGAGCCCCTTCGTTCTTCCCGACCGTCTGGGGGTGGGCGAAGAAGTGGTTCGACCCGATCACGGTCGTAAGTCGCGCCGTCACACGTGAGTGCGCGACGCCGGGCTAATCGTCGTCTTGTAGTCCAAAATCTTCATCTTGAACGACAAACAAGTCTTCCCGACGCTGTCGCAGTACGTCCACCCGGACAACATCCCGAAAAAGTACGGCGGCAACCTCGACTGGAAGTTCGGCGACCTGCCCTTCCTCGAGCCCCACCTCGCCAGCACATTGCGCTGGAAAGAGACGATCGAAGAGAAAGGACACAAAACGCTCCCCATAGGCCCTATCAAATGGCAGTACGACAAGGACGGCGACCTGGTCGCGACCGCCATCGGCACCGAAAACGGCAAACCGCGCCACCGCGTCATAGCGGGCCTGCACCCGGAAGCCGGCGTCGCCCGCCTCGCCCTCTCGCCCGGCCGCGCGGACAAATCCAGCACCTTTACCAGTCCCGGTGCCGCCGCTGCAACGCAAGCCCCCGTCACCACTCCTCCCACTTCAGCACCAACACCAACAACGACAAGTACAACAACAACCCACAAGATGGACCCCAAATTCACCCAAGGCAAACCCCCCACTTCCGCCGTCCCCAGCGACAGCCGCGCCGGGACCTACACGATCCCCTACCGCGACACCGCCAACGGCATCTCCTCCCCACCCCCGGACGCCCGCCAAGGCACGAGCAGCACGCGCTTCGAACAACAAGCGGGCACGCACGCGCACGGGCAACTCGCCGCGGGAACCCCCGAGACGAGAAACTACGGCGGGTCCGCGGGGGAGAACGTGGGCGTCATGGAGCCGAACACGGTCGGGCAGGCGCCGAAGGAGTACCCCATGCCGCCGAAACAGGACGCGCAGGGTGAGCAGGGAGAGGGACACGGGATGATGGAGCGGGCGCAGGAGGTCGCGGCGAGTTATCTGCCGGCGACGGTGTTGAGTGCGGTCGGCATGGGTGGTGGGAAGAAGGAGGAGGGGGAGGGGTCGAGGGAGGTGAAGCGGGATCCGGCCGTGGACGGGATGGACGATCGGCAGGTGGAGGAGTTTTTGCGGCAGAAGGCGATGAGTCGGGTGGGTTAGGTAGGTAGGTAGGGAGGGTAGGTGGGGCCGAGTTTAGCTGTTGTGTCTGGGTCATGATGGTTTGTGGGGGTTTGAGGGGCAGGGGAGTCTCAACGTCTGTGTTTTCCTTGGGTTTTTTCTTGTGATGAGCGGGCGGGTGGGTGGGATGGGACGAATGGATGAAAGGGTGGTGTTTTGGGTTTGATGATTGGTGACATAGATACCCTAATGGAAGGATTTCTCCTCTGGTGTTTTTTCCCCTTTTCTTTGTGCTCGCAACGACAAGTTCTTGTTGATCACGACGCACTCGAAGAAGAAAGAGGGGATCGCAGTCATAGAGTCATCAGTCCAGCCCTTTTCGCCTCGCTCTGCCTTGAGGGAGGAGGGGACATCATCCATGGCGGAACTGTGTACACCGTGTGTGGCAGCGCAAAAGATACATACTGTGAGGTAGGTCCTACGGTTTAGACTGCCGTCTCGGGGTTCATCTTTCATCGGGAGAAGATGGAGGGAGGCTCCGATGGCCGGATTGCGAGAAGGTTACACGGAGTACAGTGTGTACTTTTTGCTATCTTGCCTGCGATTTTGAAAACGATCCCTTTTATTATATCTAAGGTAAGTCAGGTCGCATCCATGTTTTCATTCACGCGTACCGGGGAACAAGGGGGTATCATTCCAGAAAAGACGCCCGAAAAAAAAATAGAACATCCAGCTTCCAAGCTCATCCCAAATCCCCAATCGTCACAATCCCATTCTCACATCACCCCACACCCGGGCTTCACAAACTCCTCCCCATACGTCCGCACCAAATCCGCCTTCTCGTTCTCCCGCTGCCGCCGCTTGACCTCGAGCGGGAAGTACTTTTCCAAGAAATCCACCGCCTCGAAGTCGATGCGGCGCCCGTCGGCCGCCATGACCGTGTCGGCGTTGCACATCGGGCACCGCGCCATCCCTTCGTCTTGGAGTTTGATGACGCAGCGGATGCAGAAGACGGCGCGGCAGCAGCCGAGGTTCACGGGCCGCCAGGCCATGCTCGTGCAGACGGGGCAGGTCCAGTCGTCGAGCTGGGGCACGATGGAGAGGACCTTGCTGGCGATTTCGGCGTGCAGGTCGCGGGCGATGGAGGTGGCGAAGCCGCTGGCGGTGCGATTGGTGATGGCTTTGGTGGAGGCGGTCGGGGCCAGGAGGTCGGGGTACTTTTGGCGGAGGGCGAGGAGGAAGGGTTTGTTGCCGTCGAGACTGGTTTGCTTGTCGAACTTCTTCAGGATCTTTGACATGGCGCGCGCGTTCATCTCCTGGAAGTGCATGATTCGGAGGATGTCGACGTTGATGTCGAGGAATTGTCGGGCGGCTTCGCGCGCTTCCGGGGTTTTCATTTTGGCCAGGAGCCCCGTGGCGCGGAGTTGGGTGTCGTAGGCTTCGAGGCGGCGCCGGGCTTCGGTGAAGGTGAGGGCGCCGTGGTTTTGCTCGGTTTGGGAGTAGAAGACCGGGTTCTCCAGGTAAAGGCGGAACATCTCGCGCCAGAAGTAGAGGTCGCGGTAGCTGACCCGGCGGCGGGCTTCGTAGCCATCCCGCACCGGTTCGACCACGTTCTCGATCGCTTCGCCGAGGGCGAGGATCTCGTCTTCGAGTTTGAGCGTTTCCGCCTCGCGCAGGTGTTCCAGCTCCTCGAGTTTGGGCGCCAGGATGTCAAAGAAATCTTTCGCCGATGCCAGCGGGACTGACACCCATTTGGCCGTCTGCGACGTCTCGTCTGATGAAGCACCGGCTTCGTGCGCGGCCTCTGGTTCCATCATGTCATCCGTGACTTCGCTGGTGGGTGGCTGTACCGGCCCGCCCAAGTGTTCGCGGCGACCGGCAAGAACGACGGAAGATTGCGCGAGTCTGCGCAACGATGCCTTGGTTTCCGGCGCCAAGTGCGCGTCCAGCGGGGTTCCGGTCCGACTATCCACCAACACTCTCAACTGGGGGCAAAACTCCTCGGAGATGGTCGCCAGATGAGGCTCGGCAGCCGAGTAGTAATCGTGGTGCTCTGGAAGAGCGGAAGGATGCGGCGCATTGCGATCGCTCAATGACTCGGTCAGGTGATGGAGCGTGCCGGCGTCGAGACCGATGTCGCGCAGTTCGCGATGCACCTTTTTGATGCACTTTTTGAGGAATTTGTAGTCGATGGCGGAGGGCAGCCATTCGGCGGGAAAGCCTTCGTTGGCCAGCGCCTTCTCATACTCGTGCCCGAATTTCATGGTCGGGTTCCGCAGCGCAGGTGGCCGATGACAGAAAGGTCGAAGTCCCAGCCGGTCTGAGGATATACGCGTTGACGTGCGTCGGTGATTGGAACAATCGTGCGGCTAAGTTGATAATGGTGATGATGATGGTGAGTGGGCGAAAGAGAGAAGAGATGAGAAAACATGGGCGGGTGAGCTCAGCATTATGTATCTGGTACCACCGCGCGGAATCGGGATGTCAGCGATGTGTGGAAGTCAGATGTTGAGGGAGACTCGGGGAGATGCAGCGGAAGTGGAAGGAGGTCGTGTGCGCAATCATCATTCATCACCCAATCGTGAATGAACGATGAATCTTTCTCGGCGGCTGACCGACGCCTGCGAAAAATTCCTGCCTGGCGCGTGTGCCTGAGGCTGGCAGTGTTTGGTTGAAGGTGGCGGGATCCAGGCCGAAGTCGCCCGATCTGCTCGGCCCGAGACCCGTCCAACCAGACGATCATGTGATCTGCCGGGTTGCTCCATCGATCCATCCGTCTCTTTCATCAACCAACACCACGTGATGGCCAACCTCATGTCCTGCCAACCTCATACTCCTACTACTCCTACTCCTCCTCTCCCCCGTCACCATCACCACGCCACACTCGCCCCTACCATCTGCTGCCACCTCATCCTCCGCTCTTCCTGCAATTGCCAAGTGCCAATCCGAACTACTTGTATCGAGTAAGCAAGTTTTTTTGCAGAAGTGCGACACCCACCACGCCTTGTCACCATTGTCATCAAGCCCATGGATCTCCCACTTCTATCCTTGTCCAGGAACCCGATACTGCCAAGTCAGTTCGTGAAACCACGACAGTCTGGCACTTTCTCCACACAGACTCCACGCCGCTGTCGCGGGCAGAATCCGAGACGCGCCTCCCGCTGGCTCGCCGAGGCGCCCCAAATCTTATTCTTATTCTCGATCTTCAGCAACGCCCTCTGCGCTTTTTGGACATACTCGCTGTGCTCATCCACGATGTGCTAGATACCACCTCACCGAAGACTGACCATGCCGAAGAGGTCGTATGGCCATCCTGTCTCAACCTCCAACTCCCCAAACCCGCCGTGGTCGGTCGAAATGCGCCGCTATCGATCGCTCGGCCAAGTCCCGACTATCTTCCATGCTGAAACCGCCTTGACCGTGATCTGTAACCTCTTCCAACCCCAACTCGAACCCACCAACCCTCTCTTCCTCCATCATCACCGAGGAACTCCAAAGTCGTGTGCTCGCAATGATGAAAGGGTTCCACCCACCTCAGAAACCCTGCCGGTCCTGCGCTCAAGTATAACATTCTTTACCTTCGCGAACCATCATACCTGACTTAGGCCACCGTCACACGCCCGCATTCTCCTCAGCTGTCACTTGTGTGCTTCTACTTCCGTTTCTGAACTCGCTGGCCGGGTCCGTCATTCATTCTTGATTCCTTCGCTTTTGCTCGCTCTCTTCCGGCAATTTACATCTTCAATATCCGCGTCACGCACTGCTCCTTACAACCACTCGCAACAATCCCTCGTCTTGCTGCTCGCTCAAGGAGGGACGACTGGCCACGGCGTAGGGTCATTGGATATCGTCGACCCTCTCCGCCCACACAATGATCGCCCACACAACCGGAGACATCACAGCTGGCTCACCCCTCGGCCTGAAAGTCGTCGAGCACAACCCCGAGCGCCACATACGACCCATCATACTCAAGATCCGCAAGGTCAAAGGCAAGACGGGCTGGTTCCTCCGTCGGATCGGGTGGTGGTTCGGTGCGCCCCTCCCATCCGACGTGCAAGGGCTCGGTCACCACGCCCTGTCCATCGGTCCCTACGCCTACGAAATGACGAGGGAGGTGACGATGATCGGGCAACGGCTGACCGTCGACGAAATATGGCCGTCGACGGTGGGCGAGGTTTTCGTGGGCTACACAGATTTCACAGATGTGGAGATCCAAATAACGTGTAAGTGTACTCCCGTTACTCAACCCCGGAAATCCAGCCCCATGACTGACTTCGGTGTCCTTGTAGCCGTCAAAGTCGAAGCCTGGATGAAGAGCCGCAACGGCGGCAAATACAACCTCCGCACCAACAACTGCCAGCACTTCGTCCAGGAGCTCCTGCGTCGCGTCCTCGTCCCGTCTGACCTCACCAACAGCGAGACGTCAAGCCTGAAGAGCACCTCGACCGCCTGCAAATCCACCACCACCACCACCACTACCGTCACCTGCCTCCCAGTATCTGAGAAGACGGTTTCGTCCACAATCGAACTGCAGGTCCCCGGGAAAACCCAAGTGGCTGTCGTCACCACCTACGCCCTGCCTGTCAATTGTTGAAAGTCTTGGAGGGTGATGGGTTACTTCTCACATCTTCTTTCGAGATTTTGACGTTTATTCTTGTGAAGCGTAGAGCGTTTCTTCGTCATCAGATTATGTATGTACCTAGGTACGTTTTCTTCTTGCGTAGCTCATGGGTTTTTGGTTGACGTATCACGCACGTTTATCAGATACCCTTTGAACCGAACAGATCATCCAACACACGATGAGACTTTCAACTCACCTCACACTTCTGAAGAGTGCGAGCTACACATGATGAAAACGGTAGCCAAATCATATATAGCTGCCGGGAGCGCTCTCTAGTCACGCTCAAGAATAGACATAACTCCAAGTTACCCGAGACTCAAAAAATCCCCACCGGACATGGCTCTCCACATCGTGCTACAGCTCGAACGGTCAAATCTCCCGCAACTCCGCCTATGTCCGCAGCGGCTCCTCGGGATCCGGGTCCTGATTCGCCAGCACCGTCCCCGGCAACCCATCGTACATTTCCCGCTGCTCGGCCCTGGCCCTCTCCCACTCGCCGTCGGACGGCACCCACCCGTCCATCGCGACGTCGATCCAGCGCGCCAGGTCGTGCCGCAATTCTTGCGCCGCTTCGAACCGGCGGTATTCCCGTCGATGGCGGGCCAATTCATCGGGACCGGGTAAGGGATAGGGACATGCTCCCGGCAGGCCGAGCGCGGTCCACGCGCGCGCCGTCTCGATCAAGTCGTGACGGAAAGCCACGGCGCCGTCTTTCCAGGTCCGGTGGCAGTAGCGGAAGGGGCGGAAGAGGTTCTCGTCCATTGATCGTGGGGTGGCGAGACGGGGGAGGTAGTACTGCGTGCAGACCTCGAAGGCCTGGACCCAGGGTGGTATGCCGTCTGGCCATTCCTGGTCGTCGGGATCGGTGATGCGCGCAAAATCGGGCGTTTCGTCTGCGTGCCAGAAGGCGGGCGATATGCTCGTTGATTGCCAGTCGATGAGGCCTGTGATTCGGGTTGGGTTGTCTTCTGCTACGAAGATGTTTCGCTGGTGGAGGTCGGGATGGAAGAGGATCGGGTGGGCTGCGCCTTGAACTCGAGGGTCTTTCGTGAGCTGCCGGAGAAGGCTACGGCCGTATTCTAGCAGCTCGAGATGCGCTGAGATGGATCCCTGATACCTGGGTCGAGTTTCTACTTCCGCGTTAGTAGGTGGTACCCTATGGATACCGGTATCGATGAGTGCGTCGCTGTATGCGGCCAGATCCGGCCCTGGAGCAAGTCAATGAGTACGATGGCCCGAATTACCAAGCGAGACTGGACTCACACGGTCCTCGATTGGGCGAAGAGTTGTGATAGTATCGAGGCTGACCCACATTGCAGTCCCAGAACATGGACCCACAGTGTGGACCAATGCAGAATCCGTCTTCGAGGGGGATGAAATGCTCGCTCCGCGTCAAATCACCCTTCAAGTAAAGACTACCGTAGGCCGGGAAGTCGAGATCGACCATTTCTTTGGCCATACGGCAGAAGGAGTCCATGAACCTGACCTTGTCTTCTCCAGAAACGGATGGCCATCGCTGATGCAATTGCGTGCCTTCGACATGCTCGGTGATGATGTACTCGCTACCCACTGGGTTATGGGGGTTGTCGCTCCAGTCAATGATCCTTGGAATGGGTATGGTGGTTTTGGCCTGAACTACAAGGCAAACGGGACTTTTGCCACGATCCGTTTCCCATTGTCAAGGATAAACAAGAAAACGCGGTTGAACCCCCCTTCGACTTTGTCATACGAAGCTATCGAGGTGGCGCCTGCACTATTCTGTAAAACACGCCGGCAGAGAGCATCAAAGTCGAATTGAATGTAGCGTGCGTCCAGCTCTAGTCTGTCACGACGAAGCCATCGACCACTCGTGTAGGCGTGAGGATCGAGGCCTTGATGGTGTGTCAAACACATACGGACGCTGACGGTGGCCGCTATCAGGACTCACGATTAGTCGCATTCGAGAAGGCCATATGCTTGTATGGACGACTGGAGAAGTCATGGTGGACCAAGCTCTGTGGGATGCACCGATAGTGCTGTGATGAGTGAAGACGTGTCGATAATGGCTGCGCTCGGCAATGCAGCGCACTCCTCACGAGGCGCGAAGGTCTGAGGATGAAGAGACACATTGGCGAGCGTTTGAGCGCTTAGCAATGTAAGTAGTACCGCTCCATTCCAGGCTGTGTTCAAGTTCTTCGATCGCGGCACCACCTGTGATGACCGTCAGACGTTATTGCGACGCAACGATGAGGAAGTCTGAAGCACGAACCTCACGAGTGACTTTCGAGGCTACCACCTTCGGTTCCCACGAAGGACTCTAAAGCCGCTCCCAAGGCATGAGGGTGTGGACCGTATCATTCGACAGCATGCTTCACAACAAGACGCGTTCGTTTCACCTACGCCCTATGCGCACTCGTAAGGTCACGGTGAGGTGTTGTGTTTCAGCTGCGGAGTCGGATGATCGATGTATACTGTACATCTATATTGGTCGGCGGCTAAGAACCGCATTCGTTGGATTTATGATTAGACATTTTGTACTACCTAGGTGTACTTAGGGCGCCTCGCTCCTACTATGTACGTCCGAACGGATATGCTACAGGCTATCATCTTCTTTATCTATCAGTACTAGTAGCCATATGAATACTAAAGTAAAGGACTAGTTATAAGAGAGAGAGCTACTAGGAGATCCTTTCTTATAAGTAATTACTTTTCCCTCTAATCTATTAATTAGCTTACTAGTACCTTATAGTATATTATATAGTATACTTCCTTACTTATATTTATGCAATTAATCTAAGCATCTTTAGTTTTACTAATTTATTATCTGCATTCTAATAGAAACTTAGCTATGATTTAGAGTATAAGAGTTAATTATAATAAGGAACAAGAGATCTATACTTACTATTAGAAGCCTCCTAATAAGGCTTTCTCTATAATTGTTACTAGAGGGCTTAGTCAGCTGCTCGGTGTATAAGTCCTTAGGTATATATAGCTATAGCTAAGGGCTTGGCGTGTAATAGAATATTACTAGGCGTATGCAACACTTAGGAGGAAAGTAGTAATTAGTCTTATCCTTGACTAATCGTTTAGAAAAGGAGCTCTACACGCTGTAAGATATCGTACTTTATATATATCCCTTAACAATAATACACTAGTTGACTATATATAAAGTAGAGTATATATAGGTTAGTACATTTATAGTAGCTAAATAATATAAGAGAGCGACTTTATACTATTATAAGTAAGTAGTAGTAAAGCTGAGAATTACTTTAAAAAAGCTAGAAGCAAAATTATGTAGAATAGCATAGAAATGTCTTTGATTTTCTTCTACACTATTGTTCATTTGGTCTCTACGCTTATTAATCAGATTATCAAATTGTTTCTTTGGAAATATATCCCTGCCGGATCGCAACCGCATACCAAACCCTATCCGTTTGCAAAGGATACAAGTTGCCATCTTCAACCGCTGCGAGAAGAGACCTTGTGAGCGGAGCCTGTATGCATCGCGCGTGATCAAACGTTGCACTGCACTACATTGCATCGTTAAGCGCCAGGGGCCCAGGAAGGGTTCCCCGCCACCTCCTCGTTTTCAAGCTGTCGACGACTTCGCAACATTTATATTCTGAGCATCTTGCACTCCATCATGGCCGACATGGTTGCTGGCATTCATCATCCTAGACCGCAACGGCCTACAAAGCGAGCGTTCGCAGATTGCACAGAGGATATCACACTTGAACTCCCGCCGTGCGCGCCTTCGGTTACCAACACTCCGCTGTGGAAGCGTCGCCGACTTCAGACACCAATCCTCGAAGGCTCTTCCAAGCTCCCTCGTCCAGCTACCGCTCCACTCTCACCGCGGGCAGCCGCTGTGCGGCACCCGGATCCTCTGTCTGTTGAAGCCTGGATCGCGACAACTTCATTCCCTCCCAAGTCCAGCCCTATCTCGCTCGCTCGCCCACCCACGTGCCCTGCCTCAATTGACGTCAAGAAAGGCCAGTGTCACCCCATCACGCTCAACATATTGAGCGAGATGTCATCCACCGACGATCCATCGTCTGCTACCACTCAGAGCAGCAGGCATAGAATTACGGATGCGCAGTATCGCAGCACACTCAATAACAATGGTGTCTACTTCGATCTGTCTGGGAGATCATTTCCTAAGGATATCCGATGCTTCATTGACTCGGATATCTATCGAAGGAGATCCTCGCCTCCGTTGACCTGCGACGCTATAAAGAATGTGTTCGACGTTGCGGAAGACATTGCCGACAATACTGAAGCGGCGGTCAAAAGTCTAACACAAACGGCGATGTTCCCTTTGAATCGGCCCTCTGTTGCGGCAGGCGGCGACAGCCCATGGGATACGACCGCGCTGCCACGAAACCCCGAGGCCCCATTCCAGATCTTGGCCCCACGACCTGATATACACCTTGGCTACGCTGTTGGCCAGAAAGGCGATTGGACTGCTCAACAGAGGTTCGTTCTCGACCATCGAGTGGCACGGCCCTATACTCAACCAACAAGGTCCAATGCGTTCCCATTCCTGGTCTTCGAGATCAAGGCAGAGGCAACCGGAGGGACTCTTCACGTTGCCGAGAACCAAGCAGCCGGCAGTGGCTCTCATGCAGTCAGTGCTCTACGCTGGCTGTTGGAAGAGGCACCTACCGGCGCTCGCAGTGGGTCGTGCCTCGACACCATCGCTTTCAGCATCGGAATGTCCCACCGCTTGGCCGTGCTCTACGTGCACTGGTACTCCGAAGATGATCGCCACTACTACATGTCAAAACTTCGGTCTTTCGACTCTTTTTCGGCGGCAGATGTCCAAGCTTGCAACTCTACTGTGAAGAACATCATTGACTACGGTCTTGGCGTTCGAAAGAGTGTTTTGGGTGCGGCTCTCGAAGCCCTTTTCCCATTTCCGGAGCACTGGGCACCGAAACGAGCTGCCTCTCAGCGTCCCATCACTCCCTCGTCGTCGTATAGCGAAGGATCCAAGAAACGGAAAACCCAAGGTCGGTGCTCATCGCGCCTGGAAGCGGTCCAAGGGCTGTGAAAGGGGGTTACCGTCTCCATGTTACGCCTCGGAATATATCTGTTATGTCCTCTGGAATCATTGCGATGAGCGACTTTCCTCGTGTGCCACACCACGCTTACCATGAGGTGCGCGTACTGCAACGGCTCTCGCGACTAGCAACGGCCGCGACCCGAGTGCCAAGGCCGTCATTGATCAAATTATCGCCAGACCGTCCACTTCTTCTATCGAAAAGCTCAGTTGCCCAGGCTGGCACGAGCCCAGTCATTACAGTGGCGAGTGAGTGCGGAATGGTCCGTCGCATATGCCTTGCTGTATTCACACGGAGATATACTCTATGTACTTATGTTGCTAAACTCGGATACTTCACTTGACTGGAAACTGGGAGCTCTCCTGGCATTCCCTTGTAACACTCCTACTCGAACATGGAACCATGCAGTGGGGTATACAACATCAATCTGCCAGACACTGGTGTCAAGTAGCTGTGGCATGAGGATGAAATCTTCGGCCCTGTGAGCGCCACGGGGTGCACGTGGCTCCCTGCATGCTGGTTGTGCACCTATGTACACACGGTCGGCTCGTTAATGCAGTGTCACGTTGTACGAGTATACAAGCAGTACACGAGCAAGATCATTCCTACAGAACTTCACTTGACCTCGTTCTCGCGGCTACTTCAATAACCAGTTCTCCACCCACTATGGACGAATCTGCACGTTGCTTTGCATGCTTGCTGGCCATCACGGGCAGCACAAGACACCAGTATAGTAAGAACATGGTCAAGCCGCCCATCGCTCAACAGCTGACCCATCGAGAGCACCATGGAATGCATACTTACTGTCGCCGCGCTCTCCAACCTATCGCCCAAGCAGACCCATCCTTCCTCCGTCTTCTGCAGGCTTCATCCGAGCCAAGCTTTGGTCAATGCTTTCCCGCCTGTCGTGACGCCGTGACAGGAACAATGTCGTAAATCCTTTGTCAAGCGGAGTGGTGGACACAGTGCGAGATTTACGGCGAGCGAACCACATTTTCGTCCCTCATCAATCAGATCGCCCGGCTGTCTCCTGAACTCCGACTGGTCATAGCCCAGGAAACCGAGCCGTGTCCGATGTCCTCACTTGCGGCTTGCATGCTACTCCTACGGGCATCCGGAGAAGGCAAGTTGACTCAAAGGCCTTCGATCAGCCAGTACGTCTTCGATCTCGATCATCCACAGGACCTGCTGCCGTCCAACCTGGCGCTGTTCGGCCAGTCATACATCACCACGTTCACCACCCGAGATGCGAATCTGACCCAAGCCTGCCGCGATACCGATATGGTAGTTGAATACGATCGTTTCGGGTGCACGTCCGGAGGCAAGCTCAAGCAAGGAACCGCCCTCTGGTATCGCCTCTTACAGCTGCCTCGCCAATTGAAAGCGATGTACCAAGTATGCTCTAAAAACGTATCAATCCCCTGAGCAGGAAGGCTGACGATTCGAGGGTCTGATTCTACGCGATATACGGCCAGTCGTACTGCGTAGCTTTGCTGAGCGCTGTCTGTGGAACACGCCGGAGCCACCCGAATTCGTCGTCCCGATCTACCCATACTCGGCCGCCCGTGCGCCGCTCTCGCCATGTTCGGTAAGCGAGGTTCCTCTACTCATGCGCTATGACCGTAGTCCAGAGACGATAACTGCCATTGGCATGTCATCCGATATCAGACGCAGCCTCTCACTTCAACTCCTGGGCAAGGACCAGCAATGGGGCATGCCTAGAATTCAAGGCCGTATCAATCTTCTCGTGCCCTTAGGCGATGGAGAGCGGCCTCTCCAATTCTACGTCCGTAGAAGAACGGGTATTCTACGTTCCGAATACCTCGTTGTCAGTTCAGCTCCACGTTTGGAAGAATCGTGAACAGCTTCATTGACAAAGTTGGGCAGGTGGTCACAACAGCGGGCAGGAGTTTGCACGCTGGACCGTACATTCCAGCTGCCATCCGCAACCCAGAATGACTTTCACCAGGTGCTCGACATGTCCCGATGTTCGACTCTGGGAGTTTGTGTGAGCCGAATGAGCTCGGCAACGACGGCTGTACTCGCGATAGCCACTTCCGCGCCAGCTCAGCGCAGCGGTCCCGCACCCGAGGTCTCACTATGGGACCACCATTCGTGGGCGCCACCACAGCATTTGCCTTCGCCTACAACGGGTGTGTTCCTGACGGATGCCGTAATCCCACCAGATTCGACAGTGTACTGCCGCTCATCTGACCACCGTTCCGACCATCGGCCGTGCCATGGTTTGCACTTTGTAAGTCGAGATGGAATAGTGATGGCCTCCGTTGGCCAGTGGCACACCAATGATCACATTTGTCCCCTGAGCAATGGCACACGTGGGATTTGGCTCCAGAATGGCGGTGATTTCATGGTGAGAGTGCGAATGACAAACACCCCAGACATGGATGGAAGTTGGTTTCTAGTTCAACCAGGGACTATTCTGCTATGGTGGACAGGTACGTGGGGCAATTGGTGCGAGCTGCGGACTTGAGCGAGTCGAGCTCGCAATGCGAATCAACCGTGACAACGGTCACGTGTGTCTAACCTCGTAAGCTGCTCGAGGTATCCTGTCAGGCGTTCTGGCCTTGTGCTTCGCAGTCGAGGACTTCGCTAGCGCCTGCCTCGTGGCTCTTACCCTCAACTCGGAAATGCGCGAACGGGCCACCTGTCGCAGCGTCGTACGCCATAATTGAGTCATCGATGCGCCGACGCCTCGGCCTGTCATCTGGTCGCTCTCATGGAGACGGTTGGGTACAACGTCGAAAGCGGCACATTCGTCGTTCGCGTGTCTAGCCGAATCGTCCAGGAGAGCGAACTTGCCACTGAATGCCATCTCATATACTGGATGACCCGGATCATCGTACGTTTCTGCGTACGAAGGCCGACCTGCTTCGGTCGACACTGGGATGGCTAGGCGACTCCCGGGCCGAGTTGGTACTGCTTCTAACCACGCTCCGTCGGCCGTTCTCATATCGAGATTCGTCGGCTCGTTCCTCCGGAGCGGCCGCTAGAGCATTGAGAAGGAGTCTGTCACGGGGCGGGTGTCGCTCCCGCGTGTGCTTTCCGCATGAGGGAAGGCTGTTTCCACGTGTGAAAGACCTCATTAGTGTAGGAGGACCACCTCTGGCAACACAAAGGTGCCCAGCCTACCGTGCCGAAGGTGCCCCTAGTGGGAACCTTTCTCACTACATGCACTTGCACAGTTTCAGGCTGCTTTCTTCCTCCGGGGGAGGAGCTAGCCCAACCTACCGTACATCGCTCGAGATACCGATGCTCGAGGAGGGGGCGTGAGATGCCGAAGTCAGCCGCGTTTGTTCGTTACCGTTCTCATGACTGAACGTGGCCGTTACTATCATCGGTATTTCTTCGTTGTCCTGCGTGCAAGGGCTTCACGTGCCCCATCTCGGCGCCGTTTGCATCATCACCATCGTCTATCTCCCCGTCCTCGATGTTCTCGCCAGCGGAACGAAGAAAGTGCAATAGAGTCGCAGCCCCGGCTTTCCGAGTGTGACCAGCCTTGAGATACTGCTGAAGTTGGTATTCGAGAGCACCCTCGCGAGTGAAGCCTCGATCGAGGAGCAACTCGAAGCATTGCCTGGCACGACTGGGGCGGTTGTCGATCGGTTGGCAGTCAGTACGAATGGGACTCGGTGTCTCCGTTCGAGCCCGCTTGGACCGAGGCGCATCATCGCTCGGAGGGGCAACGAAACCGCTGCTCGGGGGGGAGATGGGCGGCATCGCCTTGTTCGTTTCGTCGATCGCCTTGTTTCTCAAAACACTCGCGTAGTCCCGCAGGTTCCGAACCAGGGTCATGCCTTGGACCATCGCTTCCGGGGTAGACAACATGAAGACCCCATCAAGAAGGTTTGTATGGTACGTTGGCATCGGACGCTGCTCAGTCGGAGCGCGAGTGTGGGTGGCGAACAACTTCAGGGTGCCATCCAGCCAGCTGGCCCCAAACGCCTGCGCGCGATGATGGTAAATTGGCGAATGACCCGGGAAAGAGTCCAACGCGAGCTTTCCGCGAGCCATGACGGCACCGTTATATAGGATCTGATTCAGGAGGACGCCTGGCGTACCGTCCGGGCCTTTCGCCTCCAGAGCGAAATTGGGACAGTTCGGCTCGCCACCCTTTGCACACGGATTGACTTGCGGACCGAGCGCTGCTAAAATGGCTGGACTGAGTCGCTCGCTGTCAGCGCCGTCCCAAAAGTCGGGCTTCGGGGGTGGCAAGGGCGTGTCATTCAGTCGTTCGAGCTTGATGAAGGAGGTGTCGAGACCGCCATCGTGGACTTCGTGGCCTTTTGTAAGGAATTTGATGGGTCCATGCATAACAGCCTGCTCGTTTGAGGCTTTGCCGGAATCGGCAGCAAATTTGGCAAACTCAACCTTGGCGTCGAAGACCGAGGGCGACAAAGAACGACGCGCCTTGCTCAGAGTATTGCGAATTTCTTCATGGTCCACGGACTGCCGACTTTTGTGAGGTGGAAGCACCCCATCTTTTAGCAGCAAGCCGGTGGCTTCTAACTGCCCAATCGAACGGGTGAATGCGCCCGGGGAGAGGGCGGAAGTCCGACTGCTGGTTGCGCGCCCTCGACGGGCGGAAGGCGAGCTTGTTCGTGGATGCGGTGGAGAGGGACTTATCGACAGGGTTGCCATTGCGGGATGCTGGGCTAGAGGCTTGAGCTTGCAACGTCAGTGGGCGGGCGAGGTGACAGGGAATTCGTACTCACATGATCAGCAGTGGTCTGCGCGGTGGAAGAGGTCCAGGCTTGCACTCGTTCGTCGAGCGTTCCTCTGCCGCCTCCCTTTCTCCACACTTCTTCCTTGCTGCCGTCGCGGTCGCTTTCATCCCCGTCGTCGTGGTGGTCGTAGTCGTGGTCGTGGTGTTCGTCGTAGATCTGATTCCAGAGGAAGATGGCCTTGTGTGTAAGGGCTTGGAGATTGGAAGGCACTTGCGGATTGGGAGGCACTGGCGCCGATGCCACTCGTTTCGCCGGCCGGGAGTCGCGCTCCAGACTGTTTGACCTGCCTCGCTTTCCTGCGCGCTGAGCCTCTAGATGACGCGCCATGATCGAGGGATGCAAAGGTATAAGAATGGTCGCCAGAGAGTCGAGCCGCCGTGTCTATTCGGAGTCTATGAGGATGTAACGCGACGTGTAGCGAGAAGCGCCGAGGCGTGGGGCTTACAGTAACTTATATTAATCAGCAGACCCATCGACGTCGGGTCTCCAGCTGGACTGCAACTACATTTGTACATCCATACCTACATGTACACAGTCGAGGTATATGTACATACGAACTGTGTGTACGGCACAGGTATCTACCCTGTACTGATGCACATAATATCTGTACATTGGGCGTATTGCTTCTCGCTGACTAGTCGCTAGTCGTGAGCGCGCGCGTATGTTCCACCAAGCCAACGCAAGCCCACAAAGGGGCAGGATCGAGAGAGACCCGAGATCGAAGGCGGCAAGCCGCGAGGGAGACAACCGGGAGGGTTCGGGTTAGTTGGGCAGGTAGGCGCGCGATCTGTTGGGACGACCAAGGTGATGAAATCGTTCCCTGTTACGACATCCAATCACCATGATGCTCATAAGGCCGAGGAATGCCATTCTTCATCATTCAGCAGCTTTGCCTAATCGCGGTGTCTGTAATGCTTGATCTCCTGGTGGGCTCGCATCACTTGGTTGATGAATCCCCCATTCTCGGTGGGCAGGACGAGATGGGACGATGTTTGCGCTCAGGGGCCCTCGGACTCGACCTTCTCGGGTGCCGGTGGATCGCTCCGGTCGAGTCGTATCGGTTGACCCTCAACTGCGCTTCTGCTAATCACTGTGCTAACGTGAAGGACAGTGTATATGAATGGATAGTGTCAATTCCACTTTGCTGTGAACGACCCAGCAACCCTACTCCGTACCTTACAGACGCTAAAACGCTGGCAACAAAGGTCAGAGTGGCTGGTGATATGTACAGGGTATAGCCTCGACCGTATTGACGCCGAGCTCCACAACGATCTGTATATTGTACACTCTCTTCACATCTCCCAAGTATCTTGATCTCAGGCAGCAGTGACCACCTCAATCGCCGATCGCATCCCGTCGGTCGTTAACCGTGCTCGCCATCTTCTTCCCGATCTCGTAGCTCGAGATCATAATGGCGCAAGCAGGCGCCACTTTCAAGCACCGGGCCGCCCAGCCCTTGAACAAGCCGGCCGCGCCCTCGTTCCGGTAAATGTGCCACAGCAAGCGCGGCATGCTCCTCGTCTCCGGGAGGTCCTTCGCGCGTGCTTTCGGGTCGTGCATGGCCGTCTGCTGCCGGGTTTTGCCGACGTCGAAAGGGGTCGTGACGAAAGCCGCGATCGCACCGGATCCTGCTCCCGCGAGGAAGGAGTCCGTCAGGAGCGCCGAGTGGGAGAGGTCGGCCTTGCGTGGCTGGCCGAGAAGAGATGCCGATCGGTTCCGAGCTTCGTCTAACCTCTGACGACCGTACTCGTAACCCCACCAGTAGAAAGCAGAAAATGGCACGTCACGCCAGAGGGTCAGGGTCAGGCCGCGCCACAAGGAACGGTAGCCTTCCTTGCCCACCATTTCTTGTATCCCCACCACGGTCGCCCTCAGCACCCCTTTCCCCGCAGACTGGGAAGCCTGCATCCTCGTCCGTAACATCTCGATCGGACTGACTGCGACCGCGGCGAGGATCCGTGCGATCGAGCCGGCCACCAACGGCGCATAGTTGTCCCCGAGGCGACCCGCCATCGGACTTCTCGGACTCGTGCGCATCCAATCGTATCCGGCGAAATAGATGACGTTCGCCGGCACCGCCATCAACAACGTCGGACTGAGGCCCCTCCACAACGTCGTTATCCCTTCATTACGCGCAATCTTCCTCAGCCCGTCAAGCGTCGAGTTGAAGGTCCGCCGCTGGGTTTCTGCTGCCGCACAGTCAGAGATGATGGCCTCATCCATGACGGCCGCCGACACGTTCGATGGCGCGGCGACGCAGAACTGGCTCTGGTTCTGCACCCAGAATACTTCCCGACAGCATGCCGTCACCCCCAAGTTGGGAGGTAGGTGCATGAAGGAGGGCAAGCGGGCGGAGGGAGACGGACTCTGCTGGGCTTGTAGCCGGACGCGGACCACATCTAGGGGCGTGACTGTTGTGCGGTCAGTAGCTGACAAAGGAAGTCATTGACCACAAGACAGCCAAGCGACATACCCAGGAGGGATGTGAGGATACTGCCGGTCACCGCGGAGAGCATCTTTTGCGAGATTGAAACATCGCTGTCCGCCGGCCGTACCAGCTTCGGTGCCGAGGGCTGGTCAAGATCGCCATTACCAGGTGGAGGCGGTATTCTATCGTGGCGTTGTCCTTGTCTGTGTACCGCTGCCATCTCCCCTTCCCCTCCCTTGCCAGAATGCGCCTGGCAGCGCGGCGACCGTAGATGGGGTTTGCCACTCCGTTTTCTGTCTTGCGAAGGCCGTATGTAGTCGCGCGAGTGTTTGTAGCGATCTCTATTCAGTTCGTGTTGTGTTGTGTGGTGGTGAAACGAGACCCGAGTTTGGGAGAAGAAACATTGTTCTTGACTCCATGCGCCGTTCGAGACCGATAGCGTCATGAATTGGAGCTGCGGCACGCGTCACTCCGCCGCTTACAGATAAGAGTCACCTCACTTCATCCCGACTCTCATGCCCTTTCATCCCTAACATCACCTTGGCTCGACCAATTCGACCCAACGCAACCTAGTAAATACCTATTGCTGCTTTGGAAGCCGTCGTAATCATGGCCTCCCCAGCATCAGACGCAGAGGCCGAACTAGAGGCTTTCCGCCAGCGCTGGCGTGAAGAGGTGTCGGCCCGGAGCAAGAAACCCGAGCACACGAGCGACCGATCCCGAAACGAGCCCAGAGAACAGAAGAGAAAAGAGCAACTCCCAACATCTTCGGCCGCGGGATCGTTGACGACGATCCGCCGCAGAGACCCAGCCGAACAGTCCGAGGACGTCGAGCCGCAGGCATATCACGACCTGCCAGACAAGGAAGAACACTTGAGACTCGGGGCGGAAGGACAGGATCACGACAGAACACCCTCCAGCGAACCCAGCTCCGCCCTCGAGCATTATGAACATGCCGTGGAGAGGGAAACGCAGGGACAGCTAGGAGATAGCATCAAGCATTATCGCAAAGCATTCCGAGTTCGTCCTTTCTCCTCTGTAGGAAAACAATTTCACTTCAGAATCTTATGTGCTGAGGTGAGTGGTAGCTCGATGACGGCGTGCACGAAGCCTACAAGCGCAAACACTTCCCTCCATCTGCCTTCGCCAAGCCGAAACCGACTTCTTCCAACCCGAACCCATCCAACGCACCCGTCACCGTACCCAACCCCGCCCACCACTCCCTACACGGTAGTGGTAGCGCTAGTGTCCCGCCCTCGACGCTCCCGGAACTAGTCCGACAATTCTCGAGCCTCCGCATCGAAGCCGCGCCGCCAGCGACTGACGCCTCACCCCAAGACCCTTCACCCCTGGCGGAGCTGCCGGAGGAGATCCTGATCCAGATCCTCACAGCGCTCGCGGTGGACGACATCGCCTCGTTCGCACGCATGGCGCCGGTCTGCAAGCGCCTCGCCTACCTCGTGCTCACGGAAGAGACGATCTGGAAGCGGGTGGCGGAGGGGTCCGAGTGCGGGTTCGGGGCGATGCACTACGACTTCGCCTGCGACGTCGAGGGTTTCCCGCTCGAAGCCAACGATTCCATCGCCCGCTTCCTCGACTCCACCACCACCACGTCCGACGTCGATGACACCTCCCCTCCACCCCCTC
>Ga0268244_10000236_pt1 | contig 23958 bp, 16 predicted proteins | sample AgamicMgSfe_FD_200258 | JGI IMG/M metagenome (GOLD analysis project Ga0268244, IMG submission 200258) | Agave microbial communities from Guanajuato, Mexico - Mg.Sf.e (v2) (version 2) | ecosystem: Host-associated > Plants > Phyllosphere > Phylloplane/Leaf | place: Guanajuato, Mexico | collected... | reverse complement strand
GATTGGTGGTGGTGGTGGTGGGGGAGTCGGGGGACCACATCGTTTGTCGTTGTTGTTGCTGCTGTTCGTCCGACCCGTTACCGTACCCCTCAACGACGATTTCGCGGTAGGAACTCGATTTCGAGAGCGGGGTTTCGGTCGTGTTGCGGCGCATGGTGTTGCGGCGGGACAGGCTGCCGACGAAGGAGCGGTGCAGGGCGTGCACGCTGGAGCGGAGGGAGGCCGTGCGGGAGAGCTGGGTGGTGGTGATGCGGAGGAGCGGCGGCGGCGGCGGCGGCGCGGTCATGTCGACCAGGCTGGCGGCCGAGTCCACGCGCCGTGGCGTCGGGGTTTGCGAGGAGAAGTAGTTTTCCGCATTATCGGCTTCGCAATCCGGGTGGATGGAGATGCGGTCTTCGTCCTTTTGCTCTGATGCGGGCGGTTGGAGGCCGCCGTCGTCCGACACCTCGGCCGAAGTCAAACGCGGGGACGTCGGGGACGACTTCGCCGGTTTCCCCGCCGCTTCCGCGTCCAGCCAGCCGGGACACCCCGCGAGCAAGACGCACAGCGGGTACGACGGCGTCTCCGTGTCGCGCACCTCTCGCGGCGCGCGCGTGATGCTGACGAGCATCTGCAGGACGCCGTAGATCAGGATCCAGCGGACCTTGCGCGCTTCCACGACCGAAATTTTCTCTTCCAGCCGTTGGCGCTCGAACCGTTGGTACTCCTGCACCAGGTCGCAGGCCAGGACGTCGTCGTTGTGGGAGTTCGTCGCTTGCAATAGTGCTTCTCGGGCAAAAGGCGTGTGCTCCGCCGTCGCTTCGCCCTTGCCGAGCATGAGCGATCGCAGGCCTTTTTGCGCCTCGGTGGCGCGTTTGGATCTGACTGGCGTTTCCGGGAGTAGAGGGAGCGGGTGAGGGAGCGGGGTGTACCCGTGTCGCTGGTCGAAGGCCTGGACGTTCTGGGCCACACAGACGCCTCCGTTCACTCCTCGAGGGTTGCTGCGGTCGACGCTCGATTCGGTGTCGACGAGGTACTCGTACAGCCGTTGGAAGGAATAATACATCTTGGTCCAAACGCGCTTGTTCCACGGGGCTTCCTCGCTGGGCGGGAAATAACCCAGCTTGTCGACGTAGTAGTTGTGCAGACAGCTCCGGAATCGGTCGAGGTGATCGCGCGCCGGCTTGGAGAGACCCAGGTGTTCGGCTCCAAGCTCCTCTTCCAAAAACGACCCCAGCGCCCGGATGACGCGCGAGGTGTGCAGGTCCATCTCGAGACACGCCCGCGTGATCAACGCTTTGGTGGTATTGCTCAGGCTGTGGAACTCGCGACTTAAGTAGAGGCGGTCGTGCATGCCGGCGCAATGCACGAACGACTCGATCCACAGCTCCTTCAGCTGCGCCTGCTCGGCGAGACACAGGCACGCGAGGGCGTGGTCCGGGTTGCCGGCCATGTCCAGGTAGCCTTGCTCTTCACAGTACTGCATCAGGTTGGCCAGCGCGGCGGTCCTGGGCTGCCAGAGGCGGATCCGCTCCAGCAGGCCCGCCAGCGCGAGGCCCAGGTGTTCGCCCACGATCGGCTTGGCGGCGAGGTAGGCGAAGAAGTTGCGGCTGGTGATGTGGTAGGAGTAGGACTGCTCGCGGGTCAACGCCGCCGGGGCCGGGATGAACAGCTCGTACGACGTCGGTTCGACCTTGCTGCATCGGGACGAGGCGTATCCGCTGTCGGACGCGCCGTCGTCGGAGCCGATCGGACTCGAGGTGTCCTTCTGGTGCAGGCAGTCGTCGAGGAGATATCGGCTCCCGCACGCCTCGACGCTGGCGTACGACACGCGCAGACTGGGACCGCGCTGTGAGGCTCCGAGGGTGTAGAAGTGGACGAGGCAGTCGCCGTTTCCCAGCCAGAGTTCGGAGTCCTGTAAGATGAGGGTCAGTGGTTTTCGCGCGAAATGGGAGATGTCGGGTTGCATGCCCTTTTCAGTCCATCCCAAAGATTGGAGCTCCTTCGAGGCCCGTTGAACAATTTGACGGAGACCTTCCGGCGGAGGCCAGGCGGCGGCGTTTGTTCCGTCGTGAGGGATCCTTGGGGTATAGTCGGGACTCTCATGACGGGCGACAACGTAAGTATATACAGTACAGATTCTTCCTCGAAAGCGTCCAGCGCGTAGATGGCCTGTCAAAGGCGTGGTCGGTGGGTCGTCGAGAAGAAAAGATCGAATAAAGTTGAGGTCGATGAGCAAAGAAGGCGAGACAACGCGAAAAGATGCGATGCGCGAATGCTGTCGGGTCTATTCTCTTCGACTGTGGTTCAATGATGCCACGGCATTCAATTTCATGCGGTTGATCTGCTGCCGTCTGACCACACCATTCGGCACAAATCACCCACGATGCATGCAATCCCGGTATGCGGTCTCGGCCCCCGGGGTGTGAGGCTGATTGGGACGATTGGTTGATATGACCGAGAGACGTGCAGTACCCTCCGCAAACGGACGGGATGGGGAGCAAGAAGAGAAGGTGGCGAGTGAACTATCCGTAGGTATCATTAGGCAATCTCTCCAAACGGTGGTGGAATTCTAATCGATCGTCGGGATTGATGACGGATGGATCAGCCCTTTGGTCTACATCATCATCATCACCCGGACTATGTAGGTACATAGTATCTACAAGTACATGTATAGTACCCTCACTGCCCTCGCACCAGCATCTCCATGCAGAAGACGCAAACCCTCTGCTGTTGATAAGAGGTTTTCGACTAGCGAATGGTGAGGCAGCAGCGCGGTCGGTGGTCAAACATCTTACCTGTGGCTGTACATTCGAGAAGTATGTATACTGTAATAATAACAAGATGCACGATGCAGATATCGCATCGTTGAATCTGCAAGCTGCAGCTGCGGGCTGCTGCAGGGGGAGGGATTCCCGATGCTCATCCATCATCCACCAAAACCAAACCAAACGGAAACAACCGATCGCTCTCCGAACCCCTCGTGGGCCGGATCGGTGGGTGGATGAATCGGTGGGAAAAGGGCAGACTCTGATATTAGCGCCGAGATCGCCGCGAACGACTGAGAAGAAAAAGTCCGAAACAGTCGGCGTCATCAGTTCACTCTTCACCACGGAAAACGTGCATACACCTGGGCATGTACGTATCTGTGTATGTGGCCTACAAGTACTCAGCTTCCCATCCGCGCGTGGTTGAGGGACATGGCAGTATCGGAACTCGCGCCTGCAGGTACTGTATCAGTACTGCACCAACCGCAGTCTCTATCAATTCCCATAGGGCGCAAAGAAAGGGCCGACAAGGTCTACAATACAGTCCCCTTCGACTCGTCACCATCAATCTACGCCACTCAACCCCAAAATTTCCCTTTTACAACTTCTTAGACGGGGGTTTGCACGAACACTCGTGCATTTTGCATGTGCTCGTCGAGTCGTGCTGCAGTTTCATCAGCGTTCGCTCGACGGCCTGGTTTCCGAGCACTCACGCCACCCGGTGCTCCCACTCAAGGAATCTCTGTAACGTAGGTAGGTACTGTTTATGTCGGACGTACAAACACGCTGCTCCTCTCCTCGTCACCATTCTGTAGTCTCTCGGCACAGAAAGACCGACGAGACATACAACTTCCAGCAAGCAGGGCCAGCGCGGCTGAGATGACCGCTTCATCCTCACCTACAGTAATATAATCAATATAATCCCCGTCCCATGTCCTTCCTCTTCGTCACATCGACATGCATGTACATACAATATAAATCACCTCATTGGTCGGACGAGATTTTCTTTTTCGTGAATCGTGTACGTGTCGTGATTCTCCCCCCAAACGCCCGGACGTGCAGCAGAGATCCAACCAACGAACGACTCGAGGAGTTTTGTCCCGACAATTGCGTCTGCACTCTGCACCCTACTGTCTACATGTATCTGCACGCCCTGTCTGCATGCGCTCGGCCCGACGACCCACCTCTGTTCGTCGCCCGAGCGGTGTCGTGGGTACGTGGTAACGTGATATATATGCCTAGGTACAGTCGATCCGGTCGTTGGCGAGCTGAAGTGCAGCTTGGGAGTTTCGGTGTTCGCTCGTGAATCTTTCTCTTTATTCGTCTAGGTACTTTTCGATATGGTGACATGGTGAAGAGGGTCGAGCACCACCCAACAAAACAGCTCATCGGTCTTTCTTGCCCAAATCACCCCTTCAACGAGTCACGGGTCTCACGAGAAAGAAGAACTCGCACGCACGATCCATGTGGCCTGCTTTTTCCTACCTAGGTATCCTGGTCCTGAAGGGCGTACAGTGACTGGATGGCGGGCAAACGTGCGAAAAAAAAAAAAAGAAAAGGACCCGAGCTCGAGCTCACAATGGTCTTGGGGCCTTGAGTGGAGGAATCGAGGATCCCGAAAACGTTTCCTGCAACTGCTCCAAAGGGAAACTGGACGACGATTACCTACCTAGGTATTCATCGAATCGCGAATCTCTCCGCCCGGCACCTTTTCTTCCTCTGCCTCCAACCCATGAAGATTGCTTGCGGTGGTACTGTATAACGCGACAGACGCCCCGCGATTCCACGAACGACCTTCTAAAAATCCGAAAGTCGATTGCCAATACTCCTTCTCTCACCAATGGAATTCCCGATTGGGGTGATGAAACGCGAAGCGTCCACCACTGTGACCCGGTAGTGTATCATCCGGGTTTACCACGTTTCCAGTTTCCACGAAAAGGAAAGCCTTTTTTTTTTGCCAAGGGCCATCACCTCGGGTCGCCTGGTGGTAGTATCAGATGGGAGGCGTCGCGTGGCCTTTGATCTCGTCGAACCGGACCTGGGTGAGCTGACTTTCCAAGAAGAGCACATGTATGCGCAGCCCCCCTAAGGAGAAGAGGCAGAAAACAACCAGATGTCCCTCGCGCGAGGAGCAGATGGACAACCAAAACTACTGTACTGCAGTGCTCTTCTCTCATCGTCTTTCCTCACAACTTATCAAAGGCCCAAAACCTCGCGGATTGATGTATAATCTTTAGCCTCCCTTCCTTTCCGTCCAGGCTCTTGTCTCTCCGTCTCTTGCCCATTTTCCCAGCCAACGACGGTACAAGAAAGGTCACGAGATATGCCCCCGGCCGTGTCCGTCAACGGCTTTGCTGATTGATGGCCCAGCTCAGATATAAGGGCGAGACGAGACGAGACAAGACGAGATGAGACGACCGCCTTCCGGCGAGCGATCGCTACTATTGAACGAGAATTCGTTCGCAAAGGCTACCGTGAGCCAGCTGAACAGCCCACCAAGCAGAATATAGCGAAGTGCCCGGTGGGCCGTGACGGCTCCTCAGCGAATCTTCATCTTTACAACCACATTATCTCCATCGTCGTGTCAAAGCTTTCTTATAGCAGCCCCCGAGGAGTGGGAGTCCTGCACGCCCGCGGTCACTACTGATGGCGAGGCAAGACAAGCTGTGTAGGTAATCGCGACAATGGGTGTCATATCTGGGAACCGCGGTAGGAAATTTGATGGAACCCAGCACCGAGGCTGGCATCAATAATAATCTTTGATTCTTTATTGACCGATTGCTTGTCCAAGGTTGATTTTCCCAAGTTGGTCTCGACCAGAGCGGAACCATGTCCGTACGATGCTCCTGCCTCGCTTTTACACATCTATACTGTACAAACCACACCGTTCTCGACAACCAAGAAAAGTCTGGTCGAAACCAAGACGCTCATCCCTCGAAAACACCATGCTGAAGTTCGACTCCCATGCTAAATGGCCGATCATCAGCGAACTCATCCTTCTTCGAACCTGAACGAAAACGAAAGCGACCACTCACCTCCCCGCCATCTTCCGCATACTCTCCTCGATATCATCGTCCATCCCCCTCCCCCACCCCAACGCCTGCCGGACCTTACTCCAATAAAACACCACGTCCGTGCCGACCAGCACGGCGCGGAAGAGCAGGTGCCGCCCGTACTCCCGCCACCGCTCCACCGGGCCGACGTCCCGGTTCTCCGCCAGCGCCCGCGACGCCCACGCGCCCGTGATCTTGACCCGGTTGACGGGCGAGCCGAGGAACTGGTTGTTGCCCTGCACGATGCGCAGGTTGCGCCCGACGAAGACGAGCTCCTGCGGGAACTTGGCCTGGTTGGCGAGGATGTCGCGGACGCCGGCGCGCATGCGCTGCTGCATCTCGAACTGTCGCTCCCGTTGCTCCTTTTTGCTCATGCTCCGGATCTCCGCGAGGGTTTTGCCGTCGCCGCCCGCGTACGGCCGCATCAGCGTCGCCGACGCGAACATGTCCGGCGCGTTGATGCCCCATTCGTCCTTGGTGATGCGCGCGATGGTGGCGTTGTCGAAGGTCATCAGGCTGCGCCAGAAGAGCGCGTATTCTTGCCGGAATTTGGGCGACATTTGGATGTAGAGCCCGTGGTCGATCAGGACGAGCTCGGGCTTGCCGGAGGGTTGCCGGCGGATGAAGATGTTGCCCGGGTGCGGGTCGCAGTGCACGAGCCCCCAGAGGAACATCTGCGCGCTGAAGAGGTCGACCATGGTTTGCATGACGGGGCGGAGGCTCAGGCCTAGACCGCCGTCTTTGGAGGGTCCGCGCCAGGCGTCTCGCACGGGTTTGAGTTTCTCGTCGTTAGGGTGGTTGGAAGGGACGGACGTCGTCACGGACACGGGAGGAGGCTCCATCAGTCGACCACCTGCACCTGGCGAGCCTTTCCGCCAGCCGCCATGCCACGTTCCAGTGATGCCTTCCTTATCCCACAGACGGACGCCTTCGATCCACTCGGCGGTCATCACCCGCTTGCTGCTGAGGTCATGGTAGACTTTGGGGATGTAGACGCGATCCCGCAGACGCGGCTCGTTCTGAATCAGTCCTCGCATCTTCTCCGCGTTCTGAGCTTCATTCTCGAAATCCGTCTCGAGCATCAGTCGCTCGGAAATGTACGGTACCAGGTGGTAAAGCGGCAAGTCGAAGTACCAAGTATAGACGCGGGTGACCACCTTGAACGCCCATAAATCCCAACCGACCTGGCGAGCGATCTCGTGCTTTTGCACTTTGATGGCGACCTCTCTGCCGTCCGGGAGCCGTGCCCAATGTACTTGCGCGACACTGGCGCTAGCCCTCGCCGTCCTTTCCATCACGCCTTTCGTCGTGTCCCCACTGAAGCTGACACCAAACACCTCCTCCACGCTCTTGCCAAAGTCCTGCCGAATGACCTTTTCGACCTCCTCCCAGCTATTCTGCGGCGCGTCGTCAAACATGCGTGCGAACATCTTCTGGAACTCGGGCGGTAGAATGGCGCTTTGCATGGCGACCGCTTGTCCGATCTTGAGATATAGTCCGCCATTCGTCCTGAGCAGGTCAAAGACCCGTTGAGCGCTCCGACGGTGCAAGTCGCCGACGCTGTCGCCGATCCACGGGTCCGGGCGGAAGTTGAGCTTGTAGTCCAATGCGATCAGGAGGCCGGTACCAAACGTCCGGACGGATCGGGTCAACGACGCATCGTAGAGGTAGTTGTCGGCGATGACGATGATCCCTGCCGTGAGCGAGATGCGGAATAACCTGCGTAGCCATTTGCGCGTTCGGCGATACGACTTTGCTTGGGATGGTCGGCCTAGCGATTCGGGTGATGGTGGCTTGAGCGGCTCGAAGGCGCTTTGACGGCGGCGTAGTACGAGAGTAGGCTCATGTCGTGGTGTTGTTCGAGGTAGATCCTGCTGCGGTCGCGTGCTTCTTCCGACGATGACCGTGGAGAAGTGCTGCTTCGGGTCTGCTGCGAAAGCAGATCGAGGTCTGAGGATTTTGCTTGCACATCGCCCGCATATCGGCGGCGTCAGTCGTATCATCGGGTTTGCTGCTCGACTTGCAAACGGCGGACTTCCCGAAGATTATGTTGTGTGAAGGACGTGGGATGGACATGCATGACGCTGTAATCCCCAGATCATCATGATATTCTAAAGGTCCGTGCTTTATCCGACTGCCGAACGCGGAAGTTCTGACTTTCTTTGCAGACGGAAGAACCATCGCCGGATGCCATCTCCGCACCCCATCTGCTCATGTACCTGCAGACTGTAGAGCCGCACCGCAGACCTTGACTTGGACTGGATAGGAGATTCTCCATGGACATCTGCCGGGATATGGGAAGTTTGGCCTACGATAAGTCTTGACTTCCTATTCTCTCATCTTCCTCCATTCGCGACAAGATGCGTTCCTATCTCGCTTTACTGTCGTGCGCATCTCTCACCCTCGCGGCCTCATCATCATCACCTACTGTCACGGTCCAGAATGGGACGCTCCAGGGTCGCCACAGTGCCGAATGGGATCAAGACTTCTTCCTCGGCATACCCTATGCGCAGCCTCCCGTAGGCCAGCTACGCTTCAAGTGGCCGCAGTCCCTCGATAGTGCTTACGATGGCGTGCGTGACGCGACGGAGTACGGGTATAGCTGCTATCAGTATGGCAGTACCTTTAACCTCAGCGAAGACTGCTTGACGTTGAACGGTAAGCTTTGCTCACTTGGACAACGATTGATGAGTGTGCTAAACGCTGTACAGTCATTCGTCCGTCAGGATATGCCAATCAGTCACTCCCAGGTAACTATCTCTCCGCACTCGGTATTCATGGCCTTGCACCGCTGACACGGCGTGATGAAGTTCTTCTCTGGATTTATGGTGGCGGGCTTACCGTCGGTTCGAGCGCTGACCCTCAGTACAACATCTCTGGCATCGTCAAGACCGCGGCGGACTCCGGGCAACCCTTCATCGGTGTCTCGATCAACTACCGTCTAGGTGAGGCTGTGGTTCGCTTTAGGATCAAAGCTCCATGCTGATCTGGTAATATCCAGGCGTCTGGGGCTTCCTGCAGACGCCCGCTATCCTCAACGAAGGCTCTTCGAATGCGGGACTGCTCGACCAACGTATGGCCATGCGGTGGGTTCACGAGAACATCGCCGGGTTCGGAGGCAACCCCGACCAAGTCACCATCTGGGGTGAGAGCGCCGGAGCTCAGAGCATTGGTCTTCACCTCCACTCGTACGGCGGCCGCAACGACAACCTTTACCAGGCCGCGATCATGGAGTCAGGAGGGCCGGTCGGCACGAACCTGAGCCCTCTCCCTTTCTACTCGGCCGCCTTCGAGAACCTCACTCGCACGGTCGGCTGCTGGACGAGCAAGAACCAGCTCGGCTGCCTCCGCAACCTGACCTCGACCCAGCTATACGACTCCCACTATTCCGTCGTCTGGAACCCCATCGTCGACGGCGACTTCCTAACCGCCTACCCTAGCACGCTTGCCGCCAACGGCTCCTTCGTGCACGTCCCCATCCTCACGGGCGCCAACAGTGACGAAGGCGTGAGCTTCAGCGCCAAGGGTCTCGACAACAGCACCGCCATCGCCAACAACCTCCTCTACTGGCGCAACTATGCCCTCTCGCCCCCGTCCATCCGCACCCTCCTCAACCTCTACCCCAATAACCCTTCCCAGGAACCCCCCTACCGCGACACAACCAACACCACCTACCCCCAAAACGGCCTGCAATGGCGCCGCGACGCCGCCATCGGAGGCGACCTCGTCATCATCGCCCAGCGCCGCAAAACCTGCGAGGAATTCGTCACCCATAACATCTCCAACGTCTACTCCTACCGTTTCGACACCCCGCTCTGGAACGCCAGCGCGCCCGTCAGCGTGCCCCATTTCGTCAACGTCGTCTTCTCCTTCCAGAACATCTCCGGCGCGTTGGGCCCGGTGCCGGAGTATCAGTCGTACAAGGATCTGAGCACGAGTATCGGCCGGGCGTACGCGAGTTTCGTCAGTACTCATCAGCCGAATGGGCCGGGCGGGTACGGCGGTGGGGGAAACGTGACGGGTTTGCCGACTTGGCCGAGGTATGAGTTGGCGGCGCCGAAGAATATGGTGTTGAACTCGAACGGGAGTTTCGTGGAGGAGGATACGTGGAGGAGGGAGGGGATTGCGTTTATTAATAGTATCAGCCGGGAGTTACTCGCTTGAATGGCGTAGCTTTCAAAAACTGATTGCGGCAGAGGGTTGGATTGTGTAGAGCCCGTCTCCCGTAGCCACGCTATCTGTCCGCCCTAGCAGCTGACACATTACCGTTTCCTATCTCCTTACAGTCTCACTACATCATGTGCTCGTGGACTCAGCCTGTGGATCGTCAGGAGGGTTGCTCGACACGAAGGTTTACTTTTCATGAGTCTAACAGCTATAGCAGCGGTCTGTTTTCCACATCGTGTCTATTCGCTCGTGGTAGGTTCGGGTGCCTGTTGGTCATGTTCATCCGTCACTCCGCCAGTATACCTGATAAGCATCATGTTGCGTGTCTTTTCATCATCCTTGAGAGTGGTAGCTTCTAGTGACGTGTCCGACACGTTTCCCCGGGTACTGGAAGCATCATCGGAATTGTCGTCGTGGGACGGCCCATTTTCACGATAGAACGTCCAGTTGGGTCGCTCACGAGAGCTGTTCGTTGAGTTGCTCTTAAGTCTGCGGCGTTCCCGTCGTCGCGGACTGCTCAAAGAGCTGTGCTCCTCTATCACTTCGCCATTATCTTGATCAGATATTGCGGCAGGTGGTGGTGATGGGGTTCTGGCCTTTGTAGTCTTGAGGGTTTGCCGCACTGGCCTGACTCTGCCATCGCTTGATCTGTCGTGGGAAGAGGTTGGCCGTGGCGCTTTCCTGCGGCGAAAAGCGGATACGTTCGTGTCGGTTGCTGACGCCCGACCTCTGGCTGGTGGCGAGGGGTATATAGGGTCGTACATGGGGTTGACAGGGGGAGGAGGGTACGTATGCCAGTACTGAGGCACTTCCCCGGGTACGTAGTGCTACGTAGTGTGGCGGCTGGTATGTGTTGTCTGAGCTAGGAGGATAAGTAGAACTCCAGTTACTCGTGTTGAGGGGGTTGAAGGGTTTGGGATAAGGTTGCGCTGCATGGAACTCGTTGGGGCGACGCGCGTCTTCTCGGAGAACACGATTACCAATAGAAGCGCCACCAGTCTCATCGAATGCAGCAGGTCCATTCCCATCGGATCTGCCGAGTATGCGGACAGGCGGTGGATAGTGACCATCGAATGCACGGGTGTGATCGGAAAGTGGTACCGCATGCTCAGTCGTCAAACGTCGGTTTTGTTCTTCGACGGGCGTGACCCCAAGAAGTACAGGCTTGCTAGGGAGTGATGACAGTGCTGTGGTTGGGTCCGCTGTCTGTCGCACATCGTCCAATTTCGGCAGGTCTCGAGAATATCTGTATATCATCATCACTGTATCGATCTCATCCTCGAGAGCAGTGTTTAGCAATGCCCTAGAGGCAAACTCGCGGACTCTGGACACTCGTTTGGTTGTCACATGAGCGTAGAGCAATGACCACTCGATTCCTCCTTGACCCAAATCCTCCAGCCAATCTCTGGCGGCAGCACGACACGCTGGTGGAATGCTCTAAGCTTCTGTTAACTTTCACCGGAGTACGTGCACTGGATTTTTCGGCACTTTGAAGTACACTAATGAGCCATCCGTAATCCACGGTGATCGGCACAGCGTGCCATTTTTCGTTTGCGTGGTGAAGGGTTATGCCGACTACACGAGCACAACCAGGTACTGGGTGATGCTGTCGTAGACTTGAAGGCAGGCTGCCATCGTCCCAGTGTTGGTAGGTAGCGGCACCAGAGAGTGGGAGCTTGCTTCTCGAATACAAGAGCCTTATAGGAGTTAGTCAATATGATAAGGACCATCTTTACTTGCATGCCTACCATCTCCGACGTCTGGAAGGCGTTCCTTTGTTCAGTTGGCCTGGGTCGTTTTGGGACATCTGGCCCGCAAGCTGATAGATCATTCTCGATACGTCATCATCCAGAGTACGCCGCTGCTCTTCCTGAACAAATTTTTGGATTTGATCGGGCGGTAGCGCAACGTTGAAGGCGCCCAGCCGTTCTATTGTGTCTTCCTCCCGCTCATGGTATGCAGTGAGCCGCTGTACAACTTGCGCCTTGTACTCTTCAACCGCACTCAATTTGGCATTTTGTGCTTCTTCAGCGGCCCGGGCGCGCTCGTCGACTTCGCGCTTCATCTGCGCTGTTACCTCTTCACGCATCTGTGCCCTGACACTTTCCAGATCCCTTCCTGACAACAACAGAGACTCAGCCTCATCACTCGTCTGCCTATCTTCGCTCGAGCTCGTGGATGACAACCGAGGAGCAAGGCGCGGCCCGTGTCGGTTACGGCGGCCCTCAACACTTGGAGACGGCCGACGTCTGCGACTCGACACGCGGTCTTCGAAGGCTACGTGAGGTGATACGGTCAAACGTGCTCGACCGGCTCGGCGAGCTCGCCGCTTCGCCTCGTCTACCTTACGGCTGACTGCATCTTTGCTTCTGGCTAGACCGACGATACGATCGCTGGCTGCCTTCCGCTCGTGCTCCGAAGACCTTGGACGGCTCAGTCAGTATCTCACCGCGATGCGCCAACAATGATCTCAACTTCACATACCCCCCTTTGGCAGTATAGAGAGTTTTTACCAAAAGCATGCTGATCCTGACTTGTTCAAGCTCACGCCTTGTGAGTTCCAGCCTTGGCTTCAGCCGCGCCCAGTTAATACGTCTGATCAAGGAAAAGTCAATCTCCTGGCGGCCGACTGTCCCCGTAGCCGGCGCTGCAGACCCAGACTTCTTCAAAAGGTTGACCAGCTTGTTCACAATGCTCTCGGAGTCGTCACGGCCTTTCTTTGCCAAGAGCACGCCGTTGTCGCTCAACACTTTGGACTGCATGTTATCTACGAGCAGCACATCCAGTTCTTCCACTTGGCGCAGAACGGCGTCGATTTCCGTGGCAAGGCCGGACACATCATCTCCAGCTCCACGGATGTCTCCAATCACCGCAGTCAGACTTTTCGTAAGGCTGAAGCCGATAGTAACGAAACTGGCGATCGCGCTGGCCTCACCAATGCCAGCCATCAGATATGTGTGGTCGCCGGATTATCGAGTGGAAACAGAGGGACAGAGCTTTGCCAAACCTCCGTCCAGCTTCATCCGGACGGGGACGAAGTTTATCGTTCTTTCGAAGAATCGCACTGTGGCGCGAACCACGTGCATCACAGCTGCAGTAATGCCGTTGCTGCAGCTCAGCCCTCGGGAACATATATACTTCTGTAGTCAGCCAGGATGTGCATCCACAAAGTACTGGCGTCAAGGTCGGATGGGGTGATAGAGTATCACCTGCGTAATAAGCCTTCACCATCTACCCTTGCTGCAGACTTCATGAGCGCCCCTCGCTGCCACTAGTCGACACTGCCACCACTTTGATCTGCATTGCTACCATCGCTCTACATTGCTTACACCGCCCTCGCCGTCACCGCCGTCACCGTGGCGAAGGGAGCGAGGGCGTAGAAAGGACGGTAGCCGTGTCGAAAGGTTGTCTACCATCTATGGCGGTAGCGACGACGACAATAACGGCATGAACGGGAAGTAGCAGTATAGAAGTGTAGTCCAAAGCGGATAGCGGTACAGTATATATCAAAGCGATCGCAGTTCAGATCGGTACTACTGTTTTCAGGGGTCTTTTCGGATGTTGGTCTTTTCGGTAGCTTGTTCACGTGATGCTCAGCTGATCCGTCGATTCGAAGGAATAATCGGCCGGATCCATCTCCCGGTGTTGCCGTAATCCCTAGCCATTCAGAAGCTGTCACTTGATGAAGCTATATGTACCGAAAAGACCAACATCCGAAAAGACCCCTGAAAACAGTACCTAGGTAAGTGAATCAATAGAAAGTTGAGCCTACCTCTAAAGGTAGAAGTAACGCAAAGCAAGTCTACTATATAGTACCTAAAAATCAGTATAATAGAAAAATCCTTTGAGACTATATGATAAATAGCAATAGCTTACTAGTATACTACTATCCAGATATAATTTAAGGTAGCAATATCTAAATAATATCTAGCTATAGATATAAGTACATATTTTATATAGCTTATATACTAATAATTAGAGATAAGTCTAAACCTAAAACTATATATTTCTAGTAGAACTACTAGATTACTATATATAGTTGATCTAAATATATAGACTTAGACTTTTGTCTTTATACTACTAGAGGTATACTATTTATAGTACAAGTAATAGAGGTTCTTACAAGGGTGTAAATCTATCTAGCCTAGTATATTGACCTAAGAAAAGTATGTATTTATATGCTATTGGCGAAGGGTAGCGATGTAGGGTCTGACACTAGAGGCAATAGCGCTAGTGAAGCCTTCGGCCATGCTCTCAGTCATTCGTCCCATGCGAACAATGAGGCAGAGTCTCGTTAAAGGCTACTGTATCAACGTGAGATGAAATTACGATAACATTACATACGAAAAAGACATTAAGTAATGCAAATCCTCCCAAGCCAAGAAACCTTCGCTTCCACACTGAAAAGAAAGACCTCGTACGCCGCTCATGTTCGAGCTTCGGGTAGTCGTAACAATATCAGATCCAAGATACATCACGCGTCAGGACATCCCAGTACGCCCTTGTCACCAATCGTACACGTTCTCTCGCACGACGACCCTCGTCGTAGCAAAGCTAGGCAGTTTAGTCATACTCGTCCTTGACGCGTCGCTGGCTCTCGGTGTCGATGAAGCTGCCGCGGCTGCGCGTGCTACGCGTGCTGCGCTTGCGGCCGAAGTAGGACGACTTCTGGTACTTGTCCGTCTTGCCGACGCTGCCGCCGACACAGAACAGGACGGTGGCGATGAAGAAGGCGGCCCAGGCGCCCCAGGTGAAGCCGTACATGTACCGGCCGAGCGAGGCGGTCTGGCCGTTGCCGCGGAAGGCGTTGCGGGCTTGGACGGTCCAGGCGCTGGGGTGGGGTTAGTGGAGGGCTGGATGGGAGGTGTGAGGGGTGGTGGCTTACGTCATGAGAGAGGCGGCGAGCGTTTGGAAGAACAGGGCGAGCGAGGCGTTGAAGCCGGTTAGGTAGGCTCCCAGGCGCGTGCAGAGAGCCAGGATGCTGAGCAGGAAGGCGATGACGCCGAAGAAGAGCGCGACGAGGTAGAAGACCCAGGCGAAGCGGCTGAGATAGTAGTAGTAGTTACGGCGCATGAATTGGTCCGGGAGACCTTGGCTCGTGCCGAAGTTCCTGATCGGGTCGAAAGGCAAGGCGGGTGTGGGGTGGCCGCAGTCGTAGTTCAGGCCGTTACCCACGCCGCACACCGAAAAGTATGTCCATCTCGTGGGGTTGTGGAGGTTGGTGTTGCCGCCGGTGACGCCGTTCGTGGCCGCCTGGAGGAAGTAGACTCGGTTCTCCGGGTTGCCGATGTGAGTGCCGGAGAGGATGACGAAGAACTGCATGACCAGGCCGCCGGCGAGGATGAGCATGGCCAGTAGGCCGAGGATGGGACCTGGTGTATATGTTAGGAATGGGACAATTGCGCGAACAGCTCTGAATTGGGAGGGACTCACGTGCGATGGCCATGGAGACGGGTGGTGGGTGGTCTGTCGCGAAGGATCAGCACAGGTGGGATTGTTTCGTTCGCAGGCTGCACTCACGAGTCACGCCGAATGGGGAAGTTGTTGGATGCTAGGTGTTGTTTCAGGCGGGAGGTCGAAAGGAGTCGCAGAGGCAGCGGGACTCAGGTAAATATGTGAGTCGGTGATGAGGAGCGGTAGTGATGCGCGCCCAACCTTGGCTCCCGGGCGTTCGCGGCTACGTCACTTGGGAGTCTACATGTATCGATTTCACCGAGCCGCGGGTTAGAGGGCTGGTTGCTTCGGACCGCCGCGGGAAGCGTCAACGCTGATGACTGAGATCATGGGAGCCGTTCGTCTTAACATGACATGTGACCCAGGTTGAACCAGAGTATATGTAGTTTTATGAGGATAAGGTATTGTAGATCGTGTATAACGTCCAAGCCACATGCACTGGAATTCGACGACAGGCTGTTTGCGTCATAACAAACAAACAAACAGCCACACATCACATGCGCGACTGCATGCCAAGTTGCGGCAATGTCCCGCTGTGGTTGTAACCCTGGCGACGATCTCGTGGCGTATGCTCTTCCGTGGCTGTGCTCATCTTCACTGCATGTGGTTGTCGATATGTAGCGACAACATCGACCGACCATGTCGACATTGGTATGGCCTCCGATCGCGCCTAATGACCTGGTCACAGAGCAAGAGGCGACCCTCGCACGTGAGCTGGAGTGGTTCCTAGCCTCGCTGCAAGACACCCTCCACTCCCTCAAAGCCGGCCTAGAAGAATGCGCCGAACTGCTGGCGCCGAAAGAGCCCGGCTCAACCCTCGTCCTATCTTCCCTCCGCTCCGAAAACCTCAAAGGCTTCATCACCCGCGTGGGGACGCGCATCGTCAAAGGCGACGTCCAGCTCCGCCTACCCTCGCTCCCCCCTCCCAAGGGACAGACGAGCTACAAGCTCTCCATCTCCTCGCTACCCACCGCCCCCACCATCGTCCTCGACCAGCTCACCACCACCCGCACGCTCATCAACGGCTGCCTGGACGTCGTGGACGCGACGTGCTGGACGGGCGACAGCAAGAACGCCAACTTCATCGCCGGCCAACTCCGACTGCTGCACGACAACATGCAGGAGGCGAAGACGGCGCTGAAGGGCTGGACCGAAGCCCAGAAGCCGTGGTACGAGGACCCCGTAGATGAAAAGGCGTTTGCTCCTCCTTTACCGGCCAACGTCTCCCTTCATCTGTCCATCTCCGAAGCCGCCGTACTGCTCAACGTCCGCACGCTCGAGGCCGCTTATCCGAACACTGGCACCAATACCCCGCTCTCCCTGGCGCCTTCTTCCGCCGGGGCGTCGTATAGCGGGTTCTCTCTACGGGAGAGGCTCACGACGGCTTTGGGAGGAGGTCGGCCGGCTTTTCACGACGAAGCGCACGAGGTGTTCATGTACAAAGGCCAAGAGGTCAGGGTGAGGGATAAAGTGCGGGTGGAGAGTCAGGATCCGAGTTTGATGGCTGCGATGGCCAAGCTGGGCGCACTCGAGCGGAATGTTGCGTTGTCGAGGCGGGCTCTGGACATTGTGATGGATAAGGAGACCGAAGAGGCGTAAACCCGCGCCCATTGTATGTGCAGCGCCATGGTCACCTGGGTTCAATCCCACATCAAACGGAGCATGCGATAGGCTCTCGAGCTTCCCACCTGGCATTGTACCTCATCGCGCCGCAAGCTTCGGGTTCACCTGCAGCGATCGAAACAGCTGCCCGGAATCAGCATACAGTCGACTACCGCCTCGATCAGAACCCGTCTGCAAGAATGTCATTTCCTGGCCTTCTCATGGACGGACGGGTCCGAGCGTGTGAAAGGGGTTTATGACTGGGTCAAAAAGGTCCAGGAAATGACCGGTGCGCGACAGCATCATACATAAGCCGCTCACACAAGAGTGACGTGCATTCGCAGCAACTCATTGATGATCGATATCTTCTCTTCGCTCAGAACATCGTCCCTGAGATCCAGGCTGCTCGCCACCGAGAGCGGGTCTGGACAAGTCCTGGCTTGACTCGCGAGCTTTCTGGGGGTGCAGACTCAGCTTTACCTACCACGATGTCTGACGTTGCACGGCGACGAGCATGCCATCCCGTACAAGACGATCTGATCATAAGGGACTTGGCGGCACTAGAGCAGCAAACGAGTACAAGGGGTTAGTGCCGACTTCTAGCCGATTGAAGCACGATACAGTCAACCCCGAGGGCATGCGGTCAAGCCACGGAGGGTGTCCTGGTACGTGGCGCGTGGCGGGAGGAGCGTAATGCTGTCTCGTGTTCAGGCACACACCGTCGATCGCTTCAATCAACCCCTGGGCATACGGTCAGGAGCACGTGTCGCTTTACATAACCTCGGCACGAATCGCCATTTGCGAGATCGGCTGGAGGATTAGCCGAGATCTGGCGGATAGATCCGCGTTAACTGTCCGGATAAGATCGCCCTCGGCGAAAAAACTAAAGACGTTGTTTGACTCGTGTCGCAACAACACCCGCCTGTCGCCACACACATTTGAGCTGCGGGCACAGGTTTGACCGTTCGATTCTCTAATCGCCGTGCTACACCATGGTACCAGCACTCCTCATCGCCGTCGATTCGACCTCACACATCCACCTGATCGTCGGATCCAACCCTCTCGCCGGCGCACGATGTAGCAAGTCGATCGAAGTGGGCGCGACTCCGATAGTCGTCGCGCCGGAGAATGCAAACATACATTACGGGCTGGCGAAGCGGATCGAAGAGCACAGCATACAATGGATCAAGCGAGACTTTCAAGACGACGACGTGAAGACACTGGGTAGGGAGGAAGTGGATGGCGTGGTGGACGCCGTGTTTGTTACATCTGGTGGAAAGAGTGCATTTTCCACACATATCTCTACGCTCTGTCGGCGACTACGCATCCCAATCAACGTGGCAGACGCACCGAGTCTGTGCACCTTTACACTACTTTCTACCCACAACTCGGGCCCACTGCAGATCGGTGTGACGACGTCTGGGAGAGGTTGTAAACTGTCCTCTCGCATTCGACGGGAAATCGCTTCGGCATTACCACCTGATCTCGGCAATGCGGTGGAGCGATTGGGCACCGTCAGGCGAAAGATCTGGGAGCAAGACCATGCCGCTGAAGCCGCTTCCGGGATGGAGGCCGAAGATGATGAGGGCGGACAGAGGGCGACGTTCAACAAACTGGTGACTCCCACCGACGCCGAAGCTGCGAAGGCGAGACGGATGAGGTGGTTGGCTCAGATCTGCGAGTATTGGCCGCTGCGGAGACTGGCCGCCATCTCGGATGAGGATGTCGAGGGCATACTGCAGGCGTACAAACATGATGCGACAGAGGCCTCAGACGGCAAGCCAATGTTAAATTCGACCGTGTTGGACGCGAGACAGAGCAGAGGCAGGATCATACTGGCCGGCTCTGGACCTGGCCATCCCGACATGCTGACTACGGCGACGTTGAAAGCCATCCGCAGCGCAGACCTCATCCTCGCCGACAAATTAGTCCCCGCCCCCGTCCTCGAACTCGTCCCCCGCCGCACACCCATCCAGATCGCCCGGAAATTCCCCGGCAACGCCGACCAAGCGCAAGACGAACTACATCGGATGGGGCTGGAAGCCATGCAAGAAGGCAAGACGGTCCTGCGCCTCAAACAAGGCGATCCCTACCTATACGGCCGAGGCGCGGAGGAAGTGCACTTCTTCCGCGAACACGGCTACGAAGCCACCGTCCTCCCCGGCATCACGAGCTCCCTCAGCGCCCCCCTGTTCGCCAACATCCCCGTCACCCACCGCAGCGTTAGCGATCAAGTGCTGATTTGCACCGGCACCGGCCGCAAAGGTGCCGCCCCCAACCCGCCCGCTTTCCTCCCCAACCAGACCGTCGTCTTCCTCATGGCGTTGCATCGCTTGCAGGAGCTCGTGTCGAGTTTGACGGAGCAAAAGGCGGCCCCGTATCCGCTTTCAACTCCATGCGCCGTCATCGAACGCGCCTCCTGCCCCGATCAGCGCATCATCCGGACCACGCTCGAGTACGTCAACGCCGCGGTGGATGACGAAGGGAGTCGGCCGCCTGGGTTGCTGGTCGTCGGCGCGGTGTGTGATGTCCTGGGGAAGTCGCCGCAGAAGTGGGTGGTTGAGGATGGGTTCAAAGGGTTGGATGCGCTGGATGGGCTGGGTGACGGCAGGAGTCAGGGGTTGGATGGGTTGAGGGAGCAGCTGATCACGCCTGGGTTGGAGGAGAGTGGAGATCCGCTGTCGATGCATGGTGCTGTGACGGTGTAGTGTTGTATGTCTGCATGACCTGCTCTCACGGAACCCTCTGGCACACTAAGCCAGCGGCATGAGTTCGGGATGACACACAGGTGTCATCGACCATCACTTTACCAAGTTGGCATGGACGGGATTCGGATTCGTGTTGTAGAGGCACCGTAGCGCTTTCGCGCTGCTCAACACCTCTGGTCACGGGCGAAACACCGTGATCCATGCTGCATTGAAAACTGCCAACACGCCAACACCTCACGGCTTCACAGGTGTCTCAAACGATCGTTGTGCTTAGAGACGTACGTCGGCAAACAACCCAGCTTGTTCCCCTCGTTGATGTCGGTGAGAGACATCCTTTCCGGTTACCTGTGCTATCCCGTCTCTTTCAAACGCTCACAACACGTCGTCCATTCACACGCGTTTTGCCTATTGGCTCGTGGTATACGGACAATGACAATAAATCTCGTCCAATCCAGCACCAGAGTGGCAGACTCGTCAGAGAAGCGTCCTCGTCTCTTTCACGACTGTCTCCAAAACGGTCAAGAAATTCACTATCTGAAAGGCGCATTGTCAGACTTCTGGTTGCCACAAATATGTGCACCATATGGACACCCGATGGCACAGACATCAAACGGCATGCACATCAGACAGTACAAACAATATACGGTACAGACATCAACGGTATAGACGTCAATGTCCAAACTTCAAACAATATACAGCGGCACGGAAAGTCGACAGTATAGACATCGGCACCCTACAGATCTGCACGGCGCTGGAAATGCTTTTCTTTCAACCCCATACAGAATACGTCCTTTGAGTGGTCTGTGGTCGGACGGCTGCGCACAGGATGCATATGCACGGTACGGGACTGAGTTTTTGCCAAACCCTGGAAAACTCCTTGTTCATGCTTCACGCTCTTTTCTTCTTGGGAACCCTCTGGTCCACAGTCCTCCTCGATATTTCAGGCCTCCACTCCTCTCTTCTCCATCATATCGTTCCACATCGTTCCAACATCGGCCACTACAGCAGCAGTGCAGCTTGCCATGGCGTCGGGATCACACACGCCTCCGGGCCAGCCACGGACGACGGACCTTCTCCAGCAAGTGAGTGGTCAACAGAAGGTCATCGGACGTTTCAGATCGCACAACGAGGCCATCGAATACAGGAACAACGTCAAAACCATCAAGGCCAAGCGCGCCCAGACGACAGACTGGTCCGATCTATTTACAGACGACATCGAGCCGGTCAGATTCGGCGACAAGCTATCCCAGAGAATTGTCGACGAGCTCGGCAGCCCAGAATCTGCAAACGTCTCGTATGCGTCTCATCTTGTTTCCGTGGTTCATGCCGCAAGAGGACGCAACGCCGAACCAGCTCAGTATCTACGACCGCCTCTATACTGCAGCGCCGACGGTCAGCAACGCAGAGATTGAAACGATCTGGAAGCTCGAGCGCTCGACCGCAAGCTCCCCTCCTCTGCAGGCTGGCTACCACTACTTCTGCATGCGGTCGATCGCAATGACCGGCAAGCAACTGGACGAGGTGGTGGAGTACATGCGCGTGACGGAAGAAGGCTACGAAGAGACGTACCACTGGCGTCAGCTGCTTGACCTGTATCACAATCCCGGCCCTGGTGGGACGGAAGTCTTCACCATCCGCTACTTCGGTACCGTCGAAGGGCCGAGACGCCCCGTCGATCGTCAGACGGAAGATCTCCTGAACACAAAGCTGTCCGCTATCATGGGCGAGTTCTACCGCGCCGTGGAGGCGGTCGATTCGTCTATACTCGATCAGGCGGAAGTCCATCTCATCGTCGATTCGACGCAAGATCCATCGTCTGAGCTCTTCGCCCAAGACACTGAACGGCTCTTGATCCAGTGTGCTCATCCTCGTTCGCTCTTGAATCGACAGCTGGGCGGATACTACAGCAGTTACCTACCGAATGCAGACGACGCGGCCAATTTTGCTGATCTGAAGACGGATGCATGGTACAGATTCGGCGCACACAGCACGAGGGCATCGAATGAGCTCCTCAGCCTGTTGTCTACGCATTTCGACAGTGTTCAGCAATACGCAATCGACTACCCAGCGGAGAGCGGCACAGCGGTGCATGAGTTCACGGACAGGCGGAGGAGACTCTGTGAAAAACAGGCTACGCCTCGGCAGTACCACGGCATCACGTTGCTCACGTTCCTCGGCAAAGACGTTACGTACGCCGACTATCTTGCCGAGGAGACGTTCTGGGGAGGTGGCAGTCGAGCCGGTGTCCTGACCACTGATATGCTTCAGCGCATCGTCGACACCGAGGCCGACTCTCACGGACGTGGCGGCTATCAGCAGATACTGAGGCCCCAAGGCTCGTTCTGGTGCTTTGCGGATCTGTGGCCATGGCTTTGGCACCAGAACGCAGAGCAGGCGATGTACTTCCTCCGCTCGTATCTCGCAACGACGCGTCCACTCATCGTGGTAAGCTACAGCCGGGCGGTCAATACCGTCACGCGCGGTAACTTTCTGCACAAGAACGGCGCCAGCACGATTGCCTTCACCTCCATGGTCGGCGATCTCACCATCCAGTACTATAGCGACCCGACAGTGACGGCCAAGATCGTGCAGACTGTGCCTACCTCAACATACCACACATCGACCCCGGCCGTGACAAATATGGCAAGCAGGATGTCCGTCTGAGGCGTCTGTTGGAAGCGACAATGCAGCTCACCTTTGTCATTGCCGACCTTGCGATGAAGGTTCTCGATCGACACGTGACCAGCGGTGGCGATTTGCCTTCACGCCTCCAGCTTTGTGCACAGATCCTCAATGAATGGAAGCAACTCAAGGGGATGCCGCCCCACCAAACCTTCTCTGAAGGGTTTGTGGCTGCACGTCGGGACTGCAAGAATTCCCTCACGACGAGCGGCACGCGTGGCTCCGCAGAAGATTCCAGACCCTTGCTCAACACTGCCGGTCGTCTCAAGCTCGCCAGCTTTGGGCAAGCTGAAGGTCCGCCAAACTCCCCCGAGCGTAGACAGCAATTGGAGAAAACGTGGGAGCTCAACATGCCCGACCTGCACGTTGTTTACCCACATGAAGAGGCGAATCGAGAACGGTGGATCGACAGCTTCATGCGTCTTCAACCCCGTCAATTCTGCTATTTGACGGTACTGGGCCAGCTGGACGTCACGAACCCAGATGAGTACATGAGACGTTTGCTCATTGCCTTTCGTCCAGAAGGCGCTCCGGAAGGGTGGATCGAGGACAAGGTGCAACGCGGGAAAGCCATCGTCAAGGCCGGTCTCTGGATTCATACGGAAGCTGAGAAGCAGAATGACAAGAAAAAGCGCTTGAGGGTTAAGCCTTTCCGCGATGCTCACGATTTGCAAGGTTCTTACATCGGCATTGTGGACAGCCTGGTAGGAGAGTGAAGACAATCACCACAGCATCCGGATCTCCTGCAAAACGGCCATCCCCGAAACGCCGTTCGAAACGCGCGCACTTTCCTTCACCAAATATGGAATTGACATCCTTGACTCCAACGGCGAGCCCTTCCGCCACGAGCTGCCTGGCGGCGACCGTACGAGCGCGACCGTTCCGCGCGTACGCTTTGTCCACATTCAAAATCTGAGCAACTTGTGGCGTGCGGTTCTTCACGCTCACAACATCAAACTCCCAGCACACGAGCTCCTTGCGCTGAACAACGACAAAGACTGGGGTCCGCCAGGCGTCGACTGCCTGAGCCAGAAGGCCCAGAAGATCAGCCCAATTCAGAACCGACCGGTGCCAGACCATGGGGATGCAAACTACCTGCTCTACAAATTCCTTGAGACCGTCTTTCCTCAAGGCGGGTTGTTCGAATCGATCTCCGACTTAGACATACCAGGTGCCCCAGGCCACGTCAACCAGTTCGTCGAGTTCATCCAGCAGCTCGAATACAGCACCCATCCGTATCAGCTGCGCTGGACCGCTGCTTTGGCACGCGACAAGCCTGAGATGGCGTTGCTGGCGAAGAACATCCGCTCTACCGCAGTTGCGTAAGGGAGGCAAGTCAGGTTCCGTCCCAAACCAGGCTCGGCAATCGCGGCAAACTCGACGTGCAGAATACGAGGTACCACATTGGACCGCCTGGTTCTGCGGTTCAGGACATTTTCACCCCAGAGCACGGGCAGTCGACCATAGCTCTGGACAAACAGAGAGCCGCGAAGAAAAAGGCGAAGGAGGCCGAAAGCGCGAAAGAGCAGGCGGAGGGGGAGGGTG
>Ga0268244_10000230_pt1 | contig 24136 bp, 15 predicted proteins | sample AgamicMgSfe_FD_200258 | JGI IMG/M metagenome (GOLD analysis project Ga0268244, IMG submission 200258) | Agave microbial communities from Guanajuato, Mexico - Mg.Sf.e (v2) (version 2) | ecosystem: Host-associated > Plants > Phyllosphere > Phylloplane/Leaf | place: Guanajuato, Mexico | collected... | reverse complement strand
CGACTGCACCCAGGCTATCGCCCCTCTGCACCAACCCGTGCGCCACCAGTCCCAGTCAAGCCGACTTCATCATCCCCGCCGGAGGTCCGACCTGGCCCCGATGCGGAGCGCAACTGTTCCCGGATTTCCACGTCCCACTGCGTCCCGCGGGCTTCTGGGGCAACGTGCAGGCTTACTAGGACTTTTTCTTTTCCACGAAAGGATATTACTTCCGACATGCGGAGTTTGATAGATTGCTTTCTACGGTCATACAACTTTGACGACATGGATTTGGTTCGAGCGACGATGGCATGAGAGGACGATGGGCTTCTGAGACCGTGCGCTGCCTCCGTTGACGGGAGCAGACTCTGCTTATTCTCTGCTTTTACCCACAGGGGAAGAGGATGTCTTTTTACACGATTTTTGTACTAGATACCCCCAATTTTGCTGTTTTCGTTGGAGCTTTTGTGTTTGTTGATGAGAAGGGAAATTTGTGTCGTATGAAACGAACGGCTCCTTTTGAAGATCTGTCTCTTGCTTTTCTTGTTTGTTGATTTGTTCCTTCGTTCTTGCTTCTGGGCGTACCCTCAAAGAAATGTATATTTCACGAGTGAGTGGCTGCCGACCACGGAATATATAGAGGAAACGGACGACTGTATGTACAATAATTCACAGATGGAGAACCATCATGTGGCTTCTCTTCCTCTGTCTCTAGAGCACGCGGGATTGTTTGCAAGAGGTGTCATGTCCACATATTGTTTCATTTGTGGCTCCGATATATCTCTCGTGATTGTGCGTACCGTACATGTGGTGAGAAGGTCAAAGTCACCGCTCTCATCTGAACCCTGCCTGGATCTGATACGCCGTCGCCTACGCTGGCCGCAAACTCTTTCACGCGCTCTACCTGTGACTCTCTCACAGACTAACCACCAGACGGAGAGTGATGAGGCGGGGAGTCGAGACGCATGCGGCATGCTGCATCGCGGCGTTTGAGTTTAGCAGACAACCTCGAGCCAACGACAGGCGTGGCCGCCCCATTTCTCAGATCTGCATCATCCACCACGGTCCACTGTGCTCTGCATGCTTGACTTTTCTGTCCCCTCCCAGCATGCGGCATGCCATCGGCAGATGAGAGTCAATCCTTCCTTTCCCTTCTTGAAGATGATGACGACGGATACGTTGAGTTCTCGCGCTTCCTGCAAGACGTCGATCAAGTGCCGTCCGTTGCGTGAATCGCGATGCGGTATCGTGGCTCCAGTCTTTTCGATTACCGTAAGGCTCCCCTTATCAGCATCAAGATCTGATCATCCGTCGTCAATCCTACTCCGCCCACTCGCGCTCGAGGTGAAATTTGGTGTACTCGCGAATCCGCGATGCTGTTATCTGGCAATCTAGATCCAGTCTACGCAGAACAAGGCGAAAAGACCCGTCATCTCGGGTGCAGGACACTGGTATTGCTGATCACCCCAACGAGCTACTGCAGTCCCCAATCGACGTCGCTCTCATGATCAACGGACTTGACTCTCCCGGGTCAAAACGCTAGTGGGGAAGGCCGCAGTGGTCTCGAGAATGCCAATTCCCAGCAGGTCAGCGCGCATATGCACGCTCACGGATCGAGCGGTCCTTTCTCGTGTCTCGTCCCACTTGTACTACGGTACTCCAGGCTCAGCCAGGATCTGAGGTGTATGGTGTCGACGTCAGCTTTGTCGCACACTGATGAGCGGCTTCGCAAGTCGGCATTGTCCATGTCGTACCCGAGCGGTTTCAGAAGATCAGCGTTACCTTGAAGTTAACTGAGCTGTTGCGGGAAGACAGAAGCGCCTCTATATGATGAAACTTTCATAAAGGGTCGTGTGACTCGTGTCACGTACTCGCACTCCCAGACATACGAGCAGGACGGTGTGAGCTTCCTTTCTGCTCATCCAAAGGAAAAGCTGATAGGGCCTGTTTCCCTCCGAAAGAAGACAGTCCATTGTATTAGGTTCACTTGCAACGATGACAAGGGGTAACACTCGACCCGGGCATCGTATCTGATATCTTATATTACGGAAGTATCGCTGGCTATATGCACATTGACCCGTTCTGAGAGGACATTCACCTCAACAACTCATAATCTGCATGGTGATCCGTTCGATCGTCGTAATGCCAGTATCCTTCGAGTCACACCCAGATCTTCAGCATGGTACTGACCGCCGGGGATGAAAGGGCGCATACTGCAGATGATCGCAGACGGAAGGCCCGAGAGCAATCACATGATAGCCAATGCCGGATGTGCACGATGAACGCAGCCGTATTCACACTATACCCTCCGCCACATTCGCGCGGTAGCCGCCTCCGCCGCCGCCAACACCATGACAACGTTGCAACGTCGGTGTTCGTAGAGCGTTGTGCAGTTACCGGCTTGTCGTGTCCATCCTTCTGTGCCTCTGAAATCCAATTGCTGATAGCGGATGTCGACATCGTGTTTTCTCCGTAGTCCGTCATTCGTGACTGCCGCTTTCGATCCGAGTCAAGCGTAAAGCCGGATCATCTCAACCAAAGCTGCCAAATGCCCTCCATAAGCCTGCAACGTCGGCTAATACTATTTCCACCGCGCCTGGCCCATCGCCGGGACCACCTTTCCAACAGGCTTCTCCGCAATCGCCGGTGAATGCGCCACGAAGTTGTGCCGCAAAGCATCGTTCGGGCTGATCCTCCTCGCCGGATCGAGCTGGAGGCACTTGTCCATGAGATCCACGAATGCCGCGTGCTCTTGCATCTCCGGCGGCGTCATTCCTTTTGCATTGGCGTTCAGTCGGCTCCTCAGATCCTTGCCGGCTCCAGCCTTGTTGAAGTTGACCGGGCGGAGCGTAGCTTTGCCGGTGAGCTTATCCCGATCCTGAGAGAAGAAAGTACCGTCGAGATCAAAGTGACGGTCCGCCAAAGTCGAGCGCTTAAGCATTCGGATCGGGAATTTGCCACGACATTCCTGGATGACTCGGAGCATTTGGTTATTGTCGGCGCCTGGGAATAAGATACGGCCGGTATACAGCTCGAACAGCGTGCAGCCGATGGACCACATGTCGATAGCGTAGTCGAACGGCATCCCGAGTATGACCTCCGGAGCGCGGTAGAAGCGAGAGACAAGATATGGAGTGATCTCGGCATCGTCCGCAAAAGCGGCAGTGCCCAAGTCACAGAGTTTGAGCAGACTGCGTTTCTCGCTCACAAGGATGTTGTCCGGCTTCAGGTCGGCATGCAGAATCTGACACTTTTTCATGTGGCTCAAGGCCATGAACATCTGTTGCGCATAGGATCGGATGGCCTTGAGATTGAGACCGATATTGCGGCCAAACTTCTTCAACACCTCGCGGAGATCGGCACTCAAGGCCTCGAAAACCAAGCAAAGGTGGCCTTTGTGATCGAAGTTACGCAGCAACCGGATAATGTGCCTCTTGTCATCTGGATCGTTCTGGTTGAGAAGGTTGAGAAAGTCCATCTCCTTGGTACCCGCCTTGTACATGGTCTCATTGTTGCAGGCGATCTTCACCGCGACGTAATTGCCTGTCCGAGTATCCTGGGCTCTGACGACAGTAGCGAACGTACCTTTACCAATCTGCTGTTGTACAGCGTAGCGATCATCCAGGAGCTCCCCGAGGATAACCCTATAATGTCCATCGGGATAATCCCAGTTGTCCAAAAGACTCTGGTCAAGCGTTCTGGCTTGCTTCGTAATCATTGCAGGCTTCGCCGCAGAGTCTGTTGGCGCGAACATGTCGTCGTCATCATCGTCGGCGAACATGTCGAACTCCTTCCTCGGCTCGAGATCTGCATGAGGCTCCTCCAGGGTTTCGACTGATAACCCGCCGTTGATTGCTGGATCTTGGAGGTCCTGCTTTTTGTGGTCGGGCCTGTCCTCCTGCATGTCCATGTTGGGGTCATAGTCCGCAGCTGACGGCCCTTCTTCGTCGTTGGAGGTGTCATCTGCTTGATGACGGTTCGCAAGTTCCTCATCATCGGCAACGATGAAAGCCGCAGGCGAAGCTGGTGGTGAGTCCCTGTTAGGTGTGCGAGGAGAAGTCACTGACGACGGGGGTGACTGCTGCTCTGGAGGCGCACCATTACTGTCGTGTATTGGTGTCGCCGGCGCAGACGGCAAGCTTTGCTCTAGAGCCTGGACAAGAAGACCGGGCTGGGACCTGTGCTTGGCTTTGATGGCCTCACGTTTCTTCCGACGCTGCTCTATGACGTCCGCTTCGGACAGCTTTGGTCGCAGCTCGACAGAATCTTGCGTTGGCCCAAGGATGTGTTGCGCGCCCCCGTCACTAGTAAAAGTTCCATCAGTGAGCGCTCTGTGCCGGAACGGCGATCGGCTGCGGTCTCGGTCACGGCCGGAGCGCCCGCGTCCTCGATCTAGACGATCATTGTACTGTGATTGTGCCGCGGGAAGCTCAGACCTGTCGAGGTGGGCGTGCGGGCGTTGCGAAACAGAGCCAGTCGCTTTTCCCGACCTAGCCTTGTCCTCGTAGTGAACCTTGAACCTTCTGGGTTCTGAGGTGCCTTTCACAGCGTAGTGATCATCGTCATGCCCCCTTTTTTCACCGCCCGCGACCTTGGGCGCACGATATGGTGACCTCGACCTCGGCCTCCGGTAAGGCGACCTCGACCGCTTCCTCGGAATCTCCTCCTCGCCTGAATTGCGGAAATGGTAGTTTTTGTCATTCATGAGACCCCAAAGCGGATCGGGGCGCGAAGCGCGAGATGAAGACCCATTCTGTAGGTGTCTGGTGGACGAGTTAACTTTGCTGTTTCTGTCTCGATGCGCATGCGTGCTAATTGCCTTCTCCTCGTCCCCGCTCAGCACTTCGCCGTCGGAAGACGCGGGCGATGGCGAACGCGGGCTCATCCTGCCGGTCTGCTCGATCAGACGGATGGACCGAGAAGATGCCCTGCTCAGTTGGAGTTCATGAATGAGTTAGCCCTGATCGCCTGTATGCGTGTTTGTGCTTTTCTTTGGTTCGGCTTTGCGAACCAGTGTGGAAGGTGCCTCACAGGCTTAATCTGTGCAGAACAATCTGCTGACTCGGATTGCCACTGCCAAAGGCACCGAAGGCGGTACAAAGGGATATGTCTGTATGTATGCGCAAGCACGATGATTGAGCGCGAAGAGGGAGGGAACTTGACGTGAGGTTGTGGATGTGAGTGAGGGTGCGATTCGCGTTGTCGGAAGTCTCTAACGGCTGATGCCAAGGCGATTACTCACTGCGGACGCTCCTGCGCTGCGCCGGTCACATGTTCGTGTACACCATAGATTTGCACAGTCAACAAGAGGGCACCGTTGTATCAATCACAGGCCAGTAGATAAGGCGGCAACGCTTGAGACAGGACGGGTTGGTACGATTACGGGACACGGAGCGTAAATACAACAGCCTCGCTAATCAGCGTTGTCCTTGTCCTTACTGATTCAAGATTGCCGTGGCCTACAAGCCGCTCATGGTCAATAAGGAGGGCATCTGCTTTCCTCACGCTTTCGGTATCCTGGACTGGGGTGCAAACAGGCGGTTCGCTGATGATCAGTGTCGCGGCATGCGCAGTGAAGACGTGGCTCAGATCAGTAAGAAGTACTGGACCATGCTGATCGAATTCTCTTCCTGCGAACCTAGGATCTGGCGATCCTCATAGGAAACAAGAGGTAAGCCACGCCGCGAGCTTGCACGCCAATAGCCAATGCCAACAAGAGCTCTCTGCCCATAGGTCACGGCTCGCACCCGCGTTTCTGCCGCTGGATGACTTGCCTGAGTTGGCCAAATCAGGTCCTACGTGGACCCCGCCCATGGTCGTTGTCGATGGTAAGGCGAGCAAAACCCTGTTCGAGAGCCCATTCGCAGCCCATTGCGTGTCCTTTGGGAAAACACAACCTCCCAAGTCAACCCTACGCCGAAGACCCTCGCCGAGGGCTCATCGCAAATCATTGCTCGTGATCGTGTGAGGCAGAACACCGCCATCCTTATTTCTTCCCACTCTTCTTAATCCCCTGCTGCCCAGTGTTCATTGGCCCCTTCCCACCCGCCTTCTTCGCCATTTCTTCGCGGGCTTTTTTGTCTACAAACGAGTATAATTAGTCTTTAGCGCGTTTTCGCAGCAATGGAGAACGTCCGTACCAGCTGCCGCCTTTAGCTTGTATGCCTTGTCGTCCTCATCTTCCTCAGTCGCCTTTTTCTTCGGCTTCTTGTTGTGGATCGGGTTCGTCCCAGCTATCGCCTGCGTCAGCCAAATCGCAACAAGCATACGCGAGGACAACGTACCCCCTTGACCTGAAGGCATGTTTGCGATCTCCAACAGAATGCAGTATGCTTTGAAACCCAACGTGTACGTTAGGTTGTTTCCCGCCTGTTCAGGATTCAATGTTCACGACGGTCTCCAGGTCTTGGCGCTGACTTGCAGCCGCGCTTTACCCGACCTCATCGGCAACGCCATCCTGGGTTGCGAGCATCTCACGGGCCGGCCTATGCACCTCCATCATCACTAAGCCGACTTTAGCTCCGCATATGCCCTCGGCCCTCGATCGAGCTATCTCATTCGTCCAGGTTCGCCCGTCCTCACCTCGAAAGTGGCATTCTGGAGAGCCTCACTTCCCTCGTCGCACAGTATGGATCATACGCCTGGGAGACCATCGGTACGGCCTTCGAGAGAGCATCGGCACAAGCGGCAGCGACTGCGGATACCTTGCATGGTCAACGCGAAGCGGCCCTCGTAGCGGTCGCGGGCACCGGAGCCGCGAGAAACATGCCGGAGAGACACCTGAAAATCGCAAGCTACGCTGCGGGAGCTTCCCTGGCCGCTGTCACGCTGGTGTATGTGTTTGGGCCGACGTTCTTCCTGGACGATGATGCGGCGAACAGTTCAAAGTCGAGCAGGAAGAAGGGCGTGGTGGGCTTGGTGAACCCGGCGAATGACTGCTTCATCAACAGCGTCTTGCAGGCACTGGCAGGCTTGCCTGAACTGAGGATGTATCTGATCCGGGAGATGCATCAGAGGACCTTGGGCGGACCGGCACTGTACAAAGATTCTACGGCAGCGCTGGAGGAACAGCAGAGATCCAGAAACAGCAAGCATATGGCGGAGTGGAGGCTACTTGGGCTTCAACAAGGGCTGGTAACGGCCGGCTTGAAAGATGTCTTGGATGCGCTGAACGAGCGCCCGATCTATAAGAAGACCATAAGCGCGCAATCATTCATCCGCGTGGTGGAGGACTCGTTCAGGACAAGGATCAACAGGACGCAGCAAGATGCCCAGGAGTTCTTGCAGCTAGTTGCGGAAAGACTAGCCGACGAACATCACGCTGCACGCAAAGTCAGGCACCGCGCAAGACGGAAGGCTGCGCTGATTGATGCTGAAGAGGATGACTTGGGTGGCCCAAACGCTTCTGGTGCTCACAGTCCACGCGAGACCGATTCGCGTTCAACCAACGAAGGTATTGCTTCCTGTACTGTCAGCAGCCCCACGAAGGAGGAGACAGAAGACATCGATGCGCCAGCGTTCCCGTTTCAAGGCAAGCTTGAGTCACAGGTTGAATGCTCGCATTGTCATTTCAAGCCGAAGCCGTCAATCTCATCCTTCGTCAGCCTGACACTACATGTGCCACAGCAATCCGCATCTACCACCCTCAACGCATGCCTCGACGGCATGCTCAAGGTTGAGCATATAGATGACTTTACCTGCGATAAATGCAAGCTCGAATACGCAGTGCAGGTGAATGGCATGCAACTTAGGAAGACGACTTTGACGGATGACGCCCGCAAGGCACTTGAGGCAGACAAAGTGAAGCTCGAAACCGCACTCCGCCTGGACCCGGAGCAGCCGCCGAAGGACGTCAAGCTCCCAGAGTCGAACACAGTACCCAGGCGACAGATCGCTCGTCATACACGTATCTCGACCTTTCCGCGCGTGCTCGCCGTTCACCTCAGTCGATCGGTTTGGGATCCACACTCCTCCTCCACCAAGAATATGGCCAAGGTCTCATTTCCAGAAACCCTGCCGCTTGGCGGACTTCTTGATCGCAAAACCTACCGTTTGCTGAGCGTGGTGACGCACAAAGGCGGCCACAATAGTGGACACTACGAGACCTTTCGGCGCCAATTCTTGAGCCCGCCCTTCTCCACGCCGGCATCTCTAGGTACAGAGGGGATATACAGCCTACGTTCGACACCCATACCCAGTCCACGCACATCGGCCATGTCCAGTCCTCGAATGAGTTTGAAAGGATCGAAAGACCCTGTCACTGATGACTCACCTTCAATGCCCGAGACACCGATCCTCCCCCCTCCGTCGCTCGACTCGCCGTCTAGCTCATCGGCATCATTACGCTCCTTGCAATCACCAGCTCTGGAAAAGCGGAAGCCACCACCCACGGGCGTGCCGTTGGAGGCAATACCGACTCCTGGACTGCCCACCCCACCGTCGCAGAAGCAAAGCGAATCTACGCCGAAGCGGCAACAGAGCGTCTCGCGCTCCCTCCCTCTTGGCGGCAGGAAACGCAAGGGCCATGATCGCTGGTGGCGCATTAGCGACGACAAGGTCAAAGAGGGCAAGACGAGTGACCTGCTAGGCATGCAGAGAGAAGTGTACCTGCTTTTCTACGAATTGGTGGAGGACTTACCACAGGGTTGAAGAAGAGAGGGTACGAACAACGTCGAGTCCAGGTCCCTTTCCAGGCGAGGTGTCAGGCGGAGGGTCATTATTCTTTCTTTTCCAGTGTACATAGATACCATCTTGAAATCGCAAATCATCAACGACTTCTTCTAAGGGTCCTGCGATCCTGCGAGATCATGCAGAGCTCTCCTACGATCGATCATAGCAATGCCGGTCAAGTACTGTACAAGCCCCGGTACTGTAGGTTGAACCCGAGCCGTGAAACCGGTTGTGCTCCCGAACCGGACCCTGACCTGGCTTGTGTATTCTCGAATCCCTACCGTCGCGTGCGTGCTGCAGGAATCTACAGCCCACACGCGCGTAAGGTAATAAATCTTCCTTGCGTGGACCCCTTGGACTTGTGTCGACATAGCAGCACCACCTTCAAAACCCACCGTCCACCTTTGTAAGGACGCTCAGCCAAAAGTTTTGCTCGAAAAACCATCTGATATCGCCTGTCTTGGCAGGCACCGATCAGCAAAACCGCCGCGGCCCTCTAAACATCCCACCTCCACTCCCACTTTGTAACGCAGCATTTACCGGATCTACTCGCGCAGATACCTCCACCACTCCACGACGAGCCGCAGGAACATCCTTAAGCCTGGTAGAAGCACAGGCGCCATGGACGCTGCCGGGCTCAGGAGCCGCATTCAAGCCACCCTTGATGCGAATGCGGATATCCGCCGGCAGGCAGAACTCGAGCTCAAGGCTGTACGTGGAACAGGGACATGTTGTGGCTGCGCTCACGACCACGGCTGACAATGAATCGCAGGCCGAAGAGTCCTCCGGCTTCCTGGACGCATTACTGAACATCCTCGAGGCGGAGCAGGACGGTGCAGTACGATTGTCGGGTACGCTCCCCCTCATGGCATGGTTCCAGGAAGAGAAAGTGACCGTGTCTGACTGAAGCTTCCTTCTAGCTGTCGTATATTTCAAGAACCGGGTCAGCAAGGGATGGACGAAGCCGGAGGACGAGCAGATACCCAACGCAATCTCCGATCAAGAAAAAGCCGTTGTCCGCGCGCGACTTGTGCCTACCATCGCCACCGCCCAAACGAACATCCGCGCACAGCTCATCGTCGCCTTGCAAAAGATACTCCATTGCGACTTCCCGAAAGAGTGGCCGGACTTTGTCGACGTCACGATCAAACTCCTGAACACCCAAGATGTCCCGTCCGTATTTGCGGGGCTGCAATGTCTGCTGGCGATATGTCGAACTTACAGGTTCAAGCTGGGGGATAGCAGAGGCGACTTCGATCAGATCGTGGCGGTGACCTTCCCGCAATTATTGCAGATTGGCATCAGCTTGGTGAACGAGACGAGCTTGGAGGCTGGTGAGATGCTGCGGACGGTGTTGAAGGCGTACAAGCATGCGATATACTTTGAGCTGCCGAGGCAGCTACGGACACATCAGGCTATGGTGGATTGGTGTACGCTGTTTCTGAGGGTTGTCGCCAAGGAACCACCGGAGAACTCATTGCTGGCAGATCTGGACGAGCGCGAGATGAATCATTGGTGGAAGTGCAAGAAGTGGGCGTATGTCAATCTCAACCGGCTGTTCGTGAGGTACGGGAATCCTGCGAGCTTGCAAAAGGGCAACGGCGAGGATTACACCGAGGTCGCGAAGTCCTTCATCAACAACTTTGCCCCGGAGATTCTGAAGGGCTACCTGACACAAATCGAGGCATGGGTCCACAAGCGGATCTGGCTGAGCAAGCCGTGCTTGTCGTACACGCTGGCCTTTATGGACGAGTGTGTCAAACCGAAGACGATGTGGGACTGCCTCAAGCCGCACCTGCCGATCCTGATCGAGCACCTCCTCTTCCCAGTGCTTTGCCAGTCGGATGAAGACATCGAGCAATTCGACGAAGAGCCTGCTGAGTATCTCCACCGCAAACTCAACTTCTATGAGGAGGTGTCGGCTCCTGATGTTGCAGCTACGAATTTCCTGGTCACGCTCACCAAGGCGCGCCGGAAGCAGACATTCGAAGTGCTGACATTCATTAACAATATCGTCAACCGTTACGAGTCGGCTCCGGACGAGCAGAAGAACGCGCGCGAGAAGGAAGGTGCTCTACGGATGATCGGGACGCTCGCGAATGTCATCTTGGGGAAGAAGAGCCCGATCGCTGACCAGGTGGAGTACTTTTTTGTCCGACACGTCTTCCCAGAGTTCCGCAGCCCGCACGGCTTTCTTCGTGCTCGGGCATGCGATACGCTCGAGAAATTCGAGTCATTGGACTTCAAGGACCCAAACAACCTTACAATCATCTACCGGAACATCCTCGAATCGATGGCCGACGAGTGCTTGCCCGTGCGGGTAGAAGCGGCGCTTGCGCTGCAGCCCCTGATCCGACACGATGCCATCCGGACGATGATGCAGCAGAACATCCCACAGATCATGCAACAACTCCTCAAGCTGGCGAACGAGGTTGATGTGGACGCGCTTGCCAATGTCATGGAAGATTTTGTGGAGGTCTTCGCAGCCGAGTTGACCCCATTCGCCGTAGCGTTGAGCGAACAGCTTCGCGATACGTACGTGCGGATAGTGAGAGAGCTCATCGAGCGCAATCAGTCTAAAGAGGGCGATGAAGGCTACGGTGACTTCCTGGACGACAAAAGCATCACGGCGCTCGGAGTACTGCAAACGATCGGCACGCTCATCCTTACGCTGGAGAGCACACCAGACGTTCTCGCTCACCTCGAAACCATCCTCATGCCCGTCATCACCATCACTCTTGAGCACAAACTCTACGACCTGTACAACGAAGTATTCGAGATCATCGATAGCTGCACGTTTGCCGCCAAAGTCATCTCTCCGATCATGTGGACCGCCTTCGAACTCATTCACCAGACCTTCAAGTCTGGTGCCGAGCTCTATCTGGAAGACATGCTACCCGCGCTGGAGAACTTCGTCAACTACGGCTGGCGGACTCTCCTCGAGAACCGCGCCTATCTAGACGCCGTCGTCGACATGGTCCGCACGATATTCAAAGACGAGAAAGTGGGTGGCGTAGACAGAATCTGCGGCTGCAAGCTCGCGGAGATCTTGATGCTGAACCTGCGCGAGGGTGCCATCGATGACTACGTCCCGGAGTTCGTCTCTCTCGCGATGACTATTCTTGTCAACAGCGAGCTCAAGGTGAAGTCGTACCGGATACATCTCATGGAGATGGTCATCAACGCGATTTACTACAACCCGCGCTTGACACTGACGGTGATGGAAGCCAACGGCTGGACTAACAAGTTCTTCTCCATGTGGTTCTCAGGCATCGACAGCTTCACAAGGGTGCACGACAAGAAGCTCTCCATCGGCGCAATCACAGCATTATTAAGTCTGAGGGGCGACGAGGTGCCGACCAGTGTGCAGCAAGGCTGGCCAAGATTACTCCAAGGTATCGTGCGCTTGTTCCAGACTCTGCCGGCGGCCATGAAGAACAGGGAGGAAGCGCAGCGGGATGAGGATTTCGGCTTATCCGGAGATTATGACGATGACGAGGAAGAAGACGAGTGGGAGGGCGAAGACTGGGAGAATGAGGAAGAAGCCGAGACCACCGACGTCAAGGACGAGAGTACGGCATACCTCGACTTCCTGGCGCAGCAGGCTTCGAAATTCAACGCTGCCGTGGGTGAAGACGAAGGGGACGATGAGCTGGAAGAGGAGAGCTTGCTCGAGACGCCGTTGGATCACATGGAGCCGTACGCTCTGTTCAAACAGACTCTGTCGGGTAAGCTGCGATTGCATTGCGTTTCCAACAGAACACACACTGACCGTATGCCAATAGCCATGTCCCAACAGCAACCGCATCTCTACACATCCCTCACCAGTGCCTTGAGCCCCGAGGAGCAGCAAGTCGTTCAAGCGGCGCTCGACAACGCAGACAGGATCGCTTCGGAACGAGCGATGCCCGCTCCCGGCGCAGACGCCGCCAACGGGCAGCAATCAGCGCAGATGAATGGTAGCTGAGGTTCATTGCGCCTGCAAGATTAAAGGTTCTCCCATAGATACCCACAAATGTTGACATCTGTTTGTTCTGTCTTGTTCAAGATCCCGTGACAATGACATTATTGGGGTCAACAAGCAGATTGGGACGACGGACATTATCTCCCTTCGTGAGATGAGCACTTGGGGCAGCAAGGTGATTGAGTGCTGGCAATACCAGAAGGAAAGCCGACTGGACAGACCTTCATCGCGAGGACGAGGACAGATCACGAGCGGAGGCTGTAAAGGTTGCTACTGTTAGCTAGCTTTCTACGCCGCCAGGTCCCACTGCCGTGCGATGGGGCACCGCGTGATGTACCAGCTTCCGCAGTATGTCGACAGAAGATCATGCTCAGATCAGTTGTGCTTCTTATGCGTTTGCCGTGTAGTAAATGGTCGTCGGCGGGTTCACTGTCAGCATATCACATTCGAGCCAGATGATTTCGCTTGCTACTGTTTGGTGTACCCGTTCATGTCTTCCGAAATATCGTTCCACGTGGCCAGCTTGGGAGAAGGCTGGTGAAGACCGATGAAGTCGCCGTGTGGAGTTCGGTGAGAGGGCTCGGCGGTGAGCTCGTCCCAGAACTTCAACTACGATTCTCTTTGATCGCGCTATCGACAACAGGCCATTTTCCGTCGTCGGGCTACTGACATTGGTGACCTCGCGAAGGATATGGCTTCCGCTACTCCGCCGCCCACGGTCGAGGCGGGCTCAGACAGCAAGATGACAGCCGAGGACCAGGCGAAGGACGCCTGGACCGATCTCCCCCAAAGCCACAACCTCTCAAAGTTCGCGGCCGACTTACCCGGCATCTTCGCAAGCGTAGGATATCAAGAGATGTACGGCGTCGAGCTTCACGCTCCCGAAGAAAGGTGGGTGTAGGGAATTGTTCCAGAAGACGAGAAGGCGTGAGGGTCAAGCTGGCTGATGGCGCTTCAACAGCAAGCCAGCGCCTCACACCACGTTGATCATCCTGCAGAAATTCCTCCGGGCCAACGCGAACGACCTTCCGAAGGCAAAGACGCAGCTCACCGAAGCGTTGAAGTTCAGGAAGGAATACAACCCTCTACAGGCGAAGGAAGAGGTCTTCTCGCGCAGTAAGTTTGGTGGTTTGGGTTATGTGACGAGCGTCAAGGGCGCGAAAGAGACGACGAACGAGGAAGATGTCGCTACGTAAGCACCACCATCCTCCGCTTTGGAGAAACGTGCTAATCAGCAGTAGTTTCAACATCTACGGAGCAGCAGCCAAAGACCCCCAAAAGACCTTCGGCGACACGGAGGCCTTCGTCCGCTGGCGCGTCGCCCTGATGGAACTCACCCTCGCCCACCTGCACCTCGACACCGCCTCCGAACCGATCCCGGACTACGGGCAAGGCCCGGACCCGTACCAAGCGATCCAGATCCACGACTACCTCTCCGTCTCCTTCTTCCGGCAACCGGCCGAGATCCGCGCCAGCTCGCGCCGGATCATCGACCTGTTCCAGAAACTCTACCCGGAGACCGTGAGCTACAAGTACTTTGTCAACGTGCCGTGGGTCATGCAGTGGATGATGGGCGCCATGAAGGCCGTCGTGTCGCAGGACAGCGTGCGGAAGATGACGTGGATGACGTATGGAAGTGAGTTGCGCACGTATCTGGGGGATGGGATTCCGAAGGAGTATGGGGGAACGGGACCGGCGTTGACGGAGTGTGCGATGACCGTGGCGTATGATTGATGGGGGTAAAGTGGCGAATGGTGAAGTCGTGAGTGTTTGAGGGGAAGGAGTGGAAGCGTTTGCTGGTTGCGAGTCGCCTTATACCCATTGTTCTTTGTCGATCGAAGACATTTGATATAGCGATTGTCTGAAAGCTTTCATTGATATTTGCAAGCTATCGGCCTCAAATGGGTATCTCATCCGCGACACTCCGCCAGAAGTCGCAGCGCCTCTCCAGCATCGCCGTGGAAACGTCCGCAAACCCATCAGCTTCAATGACGAACTGCTCATTCGTTCGCCTGCTCTCTGGCACGCCGGCCACCGAAGTATTGGTCAGTCTGTGCGCGTTTGGATCGCCGGTTTGGAAGAAGGAGGCGAAGGCCCCCGCAAATCCATCGTAAATGAACGGATTCGTCTGCTGGATTGCATTGACTTGATTCCACTATGCTCAACGTCAGCGCACCGATGCCACGCACGCACGCGTTCAGACAATCAGAACTTACCCATGTGGTATCACTTGCATGCTTGGCGGGAGCGATGGTATACTCGCCCACGTACGCATGTTTGTGACTCGCTCGCGCCATCCAGAAGGCGGGACACGCGAGCACCGTGTCTCGATAAATGAGCCCTGCTCGGACGTAGGTAGTGTTGTACTGGAGTTCTTCCGCCGATCCGGACGATGGATACAGTTGTTGCACACGATGGAGGTTCCGCTCTGACATGGACGGTAGATATCCATGCAACCAGGCCTCGAACGAGGCGAGGGACGAGTTGTAAGGCGGAGAGCCGGCGGAAGCCGTGTTGGTCGCGTTCTGCAGGCCGGGAGGTATGAAGTTCTCGCCTTCGTGCAGGTTATACATGCCGAAGCCGTAGTCGATGTTGACTTGTCCCTTTGCCGTAGCCCGCGACAGCGGCTGCGAGATGAAGTGCCCGTCAATGACGGGCGCCCAGCTGTATGAAGAGGTATTATAGATGTGGCTGCTGCTAATGTAGAGGGAGGCTGTGCGGATGGTCTGGACGTCGACGGCCTTCAAGCACTGCAGAGATCCTGGGCCCGTGCAGTTGGTGAGGTTGGCCAGGGTATCGTAGAGCGATTGTGCTTGCGGTGCGTCGTACCTGTACGTTTTCGGCCAGAACGGAGACGAAGCCAGGGCTTTGGTGAACAGACGAGGCTGGGTGTGTCCGCCGTTGGCAATCACCTGCGCGACGACCGAGCCTGCTCCGGCGGATTGTCCCCAGATTGACACATTCTTTGGATCGCCCCCGAAGTGCTCGATATACTTGTGCGTCCACTGCAGCGCAGCCTGTTGGTCGAGGAGCCCCGCATTCAGATCACTGTGCGCGTCCTCCGCGATCTCCTTCCCGGGCAAGAAGCCGAAGGCATTGACACGGTAATTGGGGTAGACGAAGATGAAGTCGTTCTCATTGCTGACGTTCAGAACCGGATAGCCAGAAGGTGGTATGCTGAAGCTGCCTCCACCCTGGATGAAGCCTCCACCAAAGAACACGACGACCACTGGCTTAAGCGACTGTCCGGTGGTCCACGGGCGGCTGTACAAGCCCAGGTAGAGGCAATCTTCCGACCCGTTCACCGTGCGCTGTGGGCAGTAGTCGAAGGTCTGTGTGCTGTTATACGTGCCGTTCGTAATCGGAAGCGGAGGTTGTGGTGCTCGGAAGCGGTTTTCGCCCGTGGGTGGCGCGCCGAAAGGGATTTTTTGCCAGTACGAGATGTTGTACTTGGCGGAATAGGCTCCTTCGAATGTAGCATAATCGAGTTCTGCGAGCAGTGTGCCTTGTGCGAAAGACGAGACAACCAAGCTCGCCCAGCTGGCCAGAGCGAGCAACGACCACATCTTTGATCGGAAGAGAGAGAGAGAGAGAGAGTCAAGAGAGTACTGTCTTACCTTCTCAGCAAGCCAGCGACGCCAACCAACCTACATGTACTATCGCCGACCTCGTCCTTGCGATTGTTGCTGTGCGATCCGTCTCTCCGTGTGCCTGGAAATCCCACCAACCATGTGTATTGTGGTCCACCACGACGATCCGGAGAAATCGTATGGGGATGCGACGTGGGGATGGGGTCGATCTCGCCTCCCTCCCTCGGGCCAAGAGTGGCCGGAAGAGATGGAATGTTTGGCAGATCTTGCGCATCACTCGCGTCAGATTTCCATTGCCGACGAACCCAGCAGTCCGAGTTGTGTTGCCAAGGGTCATTGCTGTACAGTCGAGGGTTGCTGGCCGAGGACTGCTGTGCGACATTATTTGGGACGATGGTTAGACAGAGGAGCCCAAAGCACGAGAAGTTTGCCATTTTGCCAGTTTGCCATGAGATCCCATGTTCGTTAGAGCAAGACGTGAGTCCGACAGCCGCCATCGCTGTGCCCGGTAACAAGGAGGTGTACGTGTAGTGTTCATGTCTTGAGTGTGTTGGCACTTGGGTGTACGCATGTAGCTCCGCGAGGCTGACCGAGCCAAGGCCGGGGCCGCAAGTCGCAACTTGATCCCCATGACACCTTGAACTCTGCCTCGCCAACATTCGCGTGGCTCATTACCTCTGGATGTCATGAATGTCTGTACTGTTATAAACTCACGACGCGACGGATGAGATGATGCCCTACGTGCTGTTACCATAGACGATCTACGACGGCGCAAACATGTTTCAGGTGAGAGAGACACGCGAGCCCAGAATTGTGGACGGGAGGAAACTGAACTGATTGGAAATCGGTCACGCGCAGCGCTTCAAGGGCTTCAATCTTGATTCATTCCTGGACAACAAGATCGCCGAAGAGCAGGCGAAGCAACAGCGTCAGTCCTCGCCTGGGAGTGCCAAACGGACGCCGAGTGACACTGGACCGAGACGGAACAATACGCGGACAGGCTCGCCGTCGAGGAGGGCGGGGAGTAGGCTGAGGGCGGCAGAGGGGGCCAGTGCTCCTGAAGCAGCCGGCAAGGGTCCGGATCCAGAGGAGTTCGTTATTGGCGACGATGCAAGCGATATCAGCCGGGTAGCGACGCCGCGCCCGGTCAAGGAGAGCGCAGAGGGACCCTTAGGCGACGCGGGCGAGAGTGCGGAGAAGCAGGATGTGGACTCTCCTCCGGTCAAGAAGAAGGAGAGGGCTGACGATGACGAGATGCCGGAGGATGTGCGAAAGAAACTCGCGAGGCTGGAAAGCTTGACGAACAAATACCAAGGTATGCACGTGATTGAGCCAGTCCACCCCATGAGAGATATCCTTCATTTGCTCACCGCGGATGCACAGATCTACTCCGCAATTACCGCACAGCGCATGCGCGCGTGTCCGCCATCGAACCCTTCGAGGCTACTTTGCGAGAGCACACGCCCTTGACCTCGATCTCCGACCCTGGCGCACTTGTCGAGTTCCTCAACCAGCGCGGTCTGCAAAGCGATATGGTATTGGAGGAGCTCAAGCGTATCACGGGCGAACACAAGGATGTCCTGAAAGAACGTGATGAACTCAAGGTCAAGCTTGACGAGGCGGAGAAGAAGGCCAAGGAAGCTTTCGATGGCGCGGCAGGCTTGCTCAACGAACGAGAGGGCAGAAGCTCTGCGCCGAGAGGGAAGCGAGACGTGGAGTCGGACCCTCTAGGTGTCAATGGTGTCAACAACGAGGCAGAGAGTCTCTCGAAACCGGAACCCGAAGCCACTGGAGATGACGAATTCTTCTCGTACGAGACGGAACAGAAGAAGAGTCTCGAAGATGAGCTCAAAGAGCATCAGGTCGAGATCAAGCAGCAAAAGGAGTACATCAACGAGTTGTCGACCGAAAATGCCTCTCTCCACCAGTCACTCGACATGTGTCAGCTCGACCTCGAAGCGATGAAGAACAAGATCTCCATCAAAGATCGCGAAATCAACAACACTCAGACTCAGCTCGAGGAGACGACGCACAAGCTCGAAGACGCCGCCAAAGCCCGCGAGGAAGCGCAGGAGCAAGAGCAGGAGGCCGCCGCGCTGCTGGCGCAAACCGAAGGGGAGGTCGTGCATCTGCAGGACAGGCTCAAGGAATACCAAAAGAACCTCAGTGAGACTCATCAAGAGCTGCAGGAGAAAGCCGCACTCGCGGAAGAGAACCTGAAGAAGTATCAGAAAGAGCACGATGAAAATCTGAAGTCGGGGAAGTACACGCAGCGTGAAGAGAAGGGGCTGGACACGCTCCGGAATTTGGTAAACACCTTGCGGGATCAAGCAAGGGAGGCCGAGAAGGCGAAGACGCAGGCTGAGGACAAGGCTGGAGATCTTCATGTTAAGCTGCAAAAGATGATGATAGAGGTAACGACGTCCCACCGCAAAAGGCGGATCCGGGAAGCCTAGTAGCCCTTGCTGACACCGTGACCATGCAGTCCGCTCACGCTGAAGATGACCGTGAAGAGGCCGCACGGCTGACGGCCGAGACCAAGAAAGGGCACGAGGCAGCGGCTGCGACTCTGCGAGGCCAGTTGAAACGCGCAGAGAAAGATCGCGATGCGGCGTATCAAATGATTCTGGATTGTGGTAAGTGTGAGCTACCGGATAAGGCACAGCCAAAGGCTCCGGCGACCCCCACCGAGACGAGCAGCCTCGAGACGGGATCACGAGTCGGATCCGAGACAACCGAACTTACCGAGGCCTCGACGCAGGCGACAGAGCTGAGTACTCCATCGGTGGAAGGAGACACGGCGGCGGGTGGAGGGAAGAAGCCGAAGAAGAACAAGAAGAAATCAAAGGCTAAGAAAACGGCCTCCGAAGACCCTTCCGCGCCTTTGACCACCGAGCAGCTTGGGGAGCTGGTGGCGGACCCGACCAAGGCTCGAAGCATGTTCCCGAACCGTGAAGATAGCACTATGATGCTTCAGGCGCTCGCCGAGTCGCTGGAGAACAGGCGCATGGCGAACGACGAGCACGATGAAGGGCGCGAGGCCGTGCTGCGCCACCACGAGCAAGTCATGGAAGAGCAGACGCAGAAGATCAACGATGCTGAGCGCACGATCCGGGAGAAGGACGGGGAGATCTCGGTGCTTCGGGAGTCAATTGGTAAGAAGGTGGCTGCGATTGAGAGCCTCGATAAGAAGTTGAAGGACCAGGACGCGCTTGTGGAGGAGGTGGACTTTCTCAGGAACGAACTTAGCGATATTGGCAACGTGCAGACGGAAGCCAAACACGAGGCGAAGACGGCGAAGGAAGCGAAGCAGAAGCTGCAGGAAGAGTTTGACGAGCTGCAGGCGGAAAGCGATCGCAATCGCAAGACGCTGAAGGATGCCGAGGCGCAACGGAATGATCTCGCTTCGCGGTGTAGCACCTTAGAGACGGAGATTGTCGAGCTCAAGAAATCGCAAGCTTCGACTAGTGCGTCGGAGGAGGAGGTGCGAGGGGTCAGAGAGCAGCTTGAGCAGGTTCAGAAGGAGAAAGAGTCGGTTCAGCTTGCCAAGGCAGCCAGCGAGAAGCAGATCGAGGAACTCAAATTGCAGCACACCGCAACCGGTGCGGAACTTGATGCGAAGCACAAGTCGCTCAGTGCAGACTTTGACGAGCTGAAGGTGCAAGCGTCCGGGCTGGAGAAGGACTTGGCGGCTGCGAATCACTTGGCTCAAACGCGATTCAAAGACTTGACGGATTTGAAGGAGCATATCAACAAAATCCAACCGGAGCTCAAGAAGCTGCGAGAGGAGACGGCTGAATTGAAGAATGTCAAGACCGATATGGAGAAGAGCAGCGCCAGCGTCAAGAGACTTGAGGCCAAGGAGAAGGACCTCAGATCTGAGATTGCCGAGTACAAGTTTCAGGCTACAGGGAAGGACGGCGAGATTGCCGCGCTCAAGGACAAGGCTAGTGAGAGCGACGCGCGCAGCGCTGCACTGGAGGAATCGTATGAGAACGCGCGCAAGGACCTGGAGAAAAGCCAAGGGACTCGTGACGAGGCGGTGGAGACGCGCGACAAGCTCCAGGCCGATCTGAAGAAGGTTGAGGAGGAACTGAGGCACTCGCGATCCAGTCTGGGTGATCTGGAGAAGCAAGTCAGGAAGTTATCGGACGAAGCGTCCACGCTGCGCGACGAGTTGCAGATGAAAAGTGCTCAACAGGCCAGCTCGCAAAGTCTGATGGATAGCATGCAGGACCAGACACGCGAGCTGGCGACACAGATGAAGGAAGTGCGGGAGCGCAACGAGAGCGTGGAGGAAGAGCTCGCGGACGCGCATCGGTTACTGTCCGAACGCAGTCGCGAGGGCGAGACGATGCGCCGGATGTTGGCCGAGGTGGAGGGACGGGCGGAGAGTCGGGTGAAAGAGATGCGGGAGCGGATGGATCTCGCGACCGAGGAGCGCGATCGGGCCGAGGACGAAGCGAGTGGGATCGGGCGACGGAAAGCGAGAGAAATTGAGGAGATGAAGACGAAATTGCGCGAGGCGGAGCGCGAGGCGAGTCGGGCTGCGGAGGAGCGAGGGGCCGCGGAGCGTCGGGAGCGGGAGTTCCAGACGCGGGCGGAAGGGCTGGAGAAGCGCGCGGCGCAGGCGCAGGAGGAGTTGGCGGAAGTCCGGACGGCGATGGCGCAGCTGCGCGACGCGCTGGACGAGAGCGAACGGCAGGCTCGCGAGCTGGAGAAGGAGAAGGCGGATGTGAGTAAAGCGATCGAGGAGCGGGAGGCCCGCCTCCAGAAGCTGCAGAAGTCGAGCAAGTCGATGGCGGAAGAGCTGCGGAGCTTGCAGCAGGGCAAGCCGCCGCTGCGGCAGGGCAGCGTGCAGTCGACGCGCTCGTCGATGGATTCTTCCTCGCAGCGCGTGACGTCGCCGGCGCCCGCGAGGGGTGGTGGTGGAGCGCCGGCGAGCAATGGAAGCGGCGATGCGGCGCAGCCTCGCGAGGCGGATTTCTTCTATCTCAAGAACGTGCTGTTGCAGTTTTTGCAGCAGAAGGAGAAGAAGCACCAGATGCAGATGATCCATCCGTTGGGTCAGCTGCTGCATTTCGACAAGTGAGTTTTCTTTTTCCCCCTTTTTCAGGATGATGCAGGGGGTTTTGTTTGCTAACGATGAGTGCAGGCAGGATCAGCAGCGGTGGGAGGCTGCCATTTCGTCCATGCGGTAATGGGTGCTGGCTTGTCGCCGTCGGCCTTCGTGCGGTCAGGGCGGTGTTGGAGAAGCCATTGAGTGGATTGCCCTAGGACCTGTTGCGCGGTACACTCAAAGACGACCATGTGCCGGATAGTCGCCTGCGACGATCCGCAGGGACAAATGGGACGACGACGTTACCATGTGAAGGGGATACATGTACAGTAACTTGTATACACGTCCGTTGCCCGCGTGGAGAGAAGGCTGGGAGGGCGGAAGGCCGCCTTCGCATTGTACCTGCATACCTACCTAGGTAGTGAAGGATATCTAAGGCGTGTGGTATATCGGCGAGTTCTTGTAGCGATTGCACTCACGGTGAATATGAAGCCGTAAGGGGCGGGGTGAACAGTACATGTAGGTGTCGTGCTTCGGAAGGTTCAGCCATAGAGATGGATGTGTAGTCTAGACACTGGTGGCTTTTCTATACGGTAGATCGAGCGATACTATCTCTGTACGGAGAGTGCTATACATGTAGTTCACCAAAGGTGGGTACTTAACAAGGTACATCTTGAGTCGTCAATGGAGCGAGAGTGTTGGAAAGCCTCCTACCGGAAGCAGCAGTTCTGCACATTCGTCTTCTTCCCCCTCCCCCACACGTGATACGCTCAATCCAGTAGGGAGGAAAGATAGATGCATGTCACATGTGCTTCGAATCCGGCCGAGCGTGGCTGGTGAGTGGTGGTGGTGACTATGTAGAGTCGAGTCTGGTGCATCATCTACGCAACGCAACGGGCGCCGCTTTGTTTCCACTCCCACCCTCCGTCCAACCTTTTCGTTTGCCTGTCCGCCTCCCTCCCTCCTCCACATCCTGTACGGTCTTACTTCTTCCGTCTCCTTCGGTGGACCCTTACCAACGTGTTGCGCCGTGCAGTGTGCTGTACTTTGCTCAGAAGTGTACTGTGCGGAGCCGAGAGCATTTCCATGCGTCCCGCTCACTTCACCCTACCGCGCGAAGCCTCCGCACCCCAGCCCCCGATCGCCGCTATAATCCCGACGACGACATCGATACCGACCACCACGCTCCACCACCACCACCACCACCACCCGACGCCGGCTCGCCCGGGCGTGCGCACATATCCCCGCCACGCATCATGAATGGCAGCGACAGCATCAAGAAGGCCGCCATCAACAAGGCGAAACAGGTCGCCGGCGCGGCGACGAGCAATGGCAGCGGCAGCGGCAGCAGTAATGGCAAGAAGCGGAGAAAGCAGGATTTGAAGCCCATAATCACCACCGAACAGCAGCAGGCCGCCGGTGGGAATCCATACGGGTGAGTTTTCGACGTCACTTCACATGCTGGAACAACGACCATTACGGCGCACTCCCAACGTGCAACATTTGACTCTCTCCCCCCCTCTTACCGCACGTCACCGTCCATCACCGCGCCCTGAGCCAACCCGGAGAATACACGACATCGCGAAAAGCATGCTGACCTTCCTCTGTCCTCGCAGTTCGCAGGGCCAGTCGTCCCCTCTCAACCACCAGAAAGCGACGTACGCACACGATTTACAGCAGTCGCCCACGGACTCGGAGTCGGACGGCGACGAGGGCGTGGAGAACACGGAGAACACGGCGGACGAGGAAGACTCGGAGGACTACTGCAAAGGTGGATATCACCCGGTGCAGGTCGGCGAGCAGTACAAGGATGGCAAGTACACCATCGTGAGGAAACTGGGATGGGGCCATTTTTCGACCGTCTGGCTGTCCAAGGACAACACCACCGGGAAGCACGTCGCGCTCAAGGTCGTGCGCTCCGCCGCCCACTACACCGAGACCGCGCTCGACGAGATCAAGCTGCTGAACAAGGTCGTGCAGGCGAACGAGGACCACCCGGGCCGAGCGCACGTCGTCAGCCTGCTGGACTCGTTCAACCACAAGGGCCCGCACGGCATGCATGTGTGCATGGTGTTTGAAGTGCTGGGCGAGAACCTGCTCGGCCTGATCAAGCGCTGGAACCACCGGGGGATCCCGATGCCGCTCGTGAAGCAGATCACCAAACAGGTGTTGCTCGGCCTCGACTACTTGCACCGGGAGTGCGGGATCATCCATACCGATTTGAAGCCGGAGAACGTCCTGATCGAGATTGGAGACGTGGAGCAGATTGTCAAGACGTATGTGAAGGATGAAAACAAGGAAAAGGACGATCACAGAAACGGGCGTCGGAGAAGGAGGACGCTCATCACGGGCAGCCAGCCGCTGCCCAGCCCCCTCAATGCCAACTTCTCCAACAGCGATCTCGGGAACTTCCCGGGCAGCACACAAAGCTTGAACAGGGTCGTGAACGACAACAAAGGTAACGAGCCCGTCACCGGCGCATCACCCACCGGCCAGGATGGCGCTGAGATGAGTGGTGCTGTAGCTTCTCCTCCGCAGCGGTCGATGCTCGAATCCCTCGGCATCAAGCCCGGCACGCCCGAAGCTGGAGGCCCATCATCATCATCCACCGCGGACCCGCAAAAGGAGCGCGAAAAGACGGCGTAAGTCTTACATCCTCTTCTCACCCCTTCCAAGACGTGCTTTGGTGACTGATCACAGGCACAGAGATCTCCTCGCCAACAACGTCTCGGACATGGACCTCGGCAAGTCGCAGGCCGTGCAGCCGAAGGAGCTGGAGCAGGGCGGCGACGGCATCGACATCATTTCCGTCAAGATCGCGGACCTGGGGAATGCGTGTTGGGTCGGCCACCATTTCACCAACGACATCCAGAC
>Ga0268244_10000226_pt1 | contig 24325 bp, 17 predicted proteins | sample AgamicMgSfe_FD_200258 | JGI IMG/M metagenome (GOLD analysis project Ga0268244, IMG submission 200258) | Agave microbial communities from Guanajuato, Mexico - Mg.Sf.e (v2) (version 2) | ecosystem: Host-associated > Plants > Phyllosphere > Phylloplane/Leaf | place: Guanajuato, Mexico | collected... | reverse complement strand
GGTGGTGGTGGTGGTGGTAAAGGGGTAGGGATAGGAGGGAGAGGGGGTCAGGGTGATAATATGAGAGCGGGCAGAGGGAGCGTTTGGCCGTTGATGGCGGGCGGAACAGAGGAGAATGGCTCACACAGTACACTGATGAATCGGGACTGGAACGGTAGATGTAGTGCCCAATCCGGCCTTTTGGTCCAACCTCACACAGACGGGGCGGAGCCAGAAAGAGGAAGAAGGGTTTGAGACTATGGGCGGTGGGCGCCTCTAGATTTGCGTCGGGAAGGCCCCAAGGCCAGTCTAAACAGGAGTCTAAGGATAGGCCAACCCAAGGTTGGATTTCTCGAGCCTCTCGGGCAGTGGGAGAGTCTCATCACACACGCCTCGGGCCCCGGTACCGGACACGCCAAGTCTGCCTCAACCCGATGGTTCCTGCATGGCCGGATTGGGAAGGTCTCCCTACATCTTCCACCAAAAACTACATGTACTACATGCAGGTGGATGTACTACCTACTGTACATAGGTAACTATCATCATTATCTATCATCTTTCTTATTTATTATTAGCATCATCACCCATTTCTTGCTGTAGGCATGTAGCCGATCGTCAGAGATGTTGCAGAGATACGAGTCATCAAACCCACACGGAGACGGCAATCGTCTCCCGCATGACCCCCTTTTTGTTGGTTCCTGGGCCTTGGGGCAAGTCTTGACCATGGGTTTGGAGATAGAAGCTGGGCATGGGCCGCACTTGGAATCGATTTTGGTTGAGAGGGGCGGATGTGGCGTCCACTCGCCCGGCCGGCCGCCGTGTGCCGCTCACCATGAACGCTCATCACCCTTTCAACCACGGACATGGCGCGCGGCGATGACATTTTAACATTCGAATCAGGAGGGGGACGAACAGTGAAACTCACACTCGAATCGAAATGGCGAGTACTCAAGCCGTCCACCAACCCAACGAACAGGATCGACATGACCCGAATCCAGGTCTCAAGGTCGGGGATGATGAACCCCAGCATGATTGTGAATGATGATTGTGTTCGCCCCGCCGTCACCCGCTCTGCACTGGAGTCTAGAGGTGGGTATCTCCGCATGATGAACGCTGGGTGCAGATCCACGTGCGGCTGGCTGCACCTTCGACGATTAGATCCTTTTCTTATCAGCCCATTATTTATCAACAGTCCCCCTCGCAATCTATCTCGCAGACGAGATCCCGTCGTACAGCATCGACTCTGCCGCATCCCGGACATGATGTGGCGTGGTCGATGGCTCGCCCTGCTGCTGCTGATGATATAGATGATGACGATAATAGAACGGGCGCAACGGGCGAGCGGTCGCCACGTGAAACCTGGGATTCTTCAAATTGGCCGGCACGAGACGTCGCGAGAGGCGATATTGATTGCGGAGGGGGCAGGAGGGCCCAGCTATAGACGCTGCTGGTTGGACGACACGCGACCACGTTGATTGCTCCCAATCACCCTCTGCTTGTCGTATCCATGTATCCTCTACATGCAAGAACTTACATGTACCTCGCCACTCTACCTCGTCCTCGTACTCGCCTATGCAGCGATAGAGTGGTGGGTGATGAAGCCACACACCTCGCTTCGAACGCAGCAGCTCTCGACTCTGGATTTCAACCCCTGGTCCCTGGAGCCCTATGCAGTACTGGAGTGTAGAGACGAAGCGATAGACAGGGGCCATCCCTCGCTGGGTTGGGTTTGAGTCTTTAAGATATGACTTTGTTGAAATCAAAGACGGGGGAGAAGACCTGGGTCAATCCTGGACTGAAAAGTGATGGGGCAAAGAGGGAATGCAATCCTATTCTATCCGGAGACGAGCCCGTGTCGAAGAAGAAGCCGCCAGTCACGGACCGACGGTCGCATACATGTTTTGTCTTCTTTCTTCGGCGAACAGAATGTCCTACACGTACCGTCGTCCAGATGTGTACATGTAGATATCGCGGATCGTGCTACACATTCTTTGGACTCGCCAGAAGGTAAAGTGGTGGTAGTTGGTGTGATGAATTGATGGATGAACGATGCCGAGGTCTTTACTTACCGAACCGGGTGGCGTCGAAGACCGGGAACGGGACTATCCATCCCTTGCCGGCGCTTGGCGAAACGGAAAATCTATTCTCGACTTCACGGCTTGAGTTCACATGAGAGATGAATGTGATGAATTGATGAGCACCCACGGCACGGCACTCAACACCTCCTGCAACGACTCCACGGGCGAGAGTCTAATCAATCACGAATACATCTACAGAGGGAAACACGGGAGCCAGATTGACAGTCTCACCAACGGTGTGCGGCGTGCCACCCCACCCAACCCATCCATCCCATCCCGTCCCATCCGTTCATCTACTACACGGATGGTGATACGATGTGAACCGGCACGCGAGAGAAGCGTGGCGTGGCGTGGCGTCCCGCAGCAACGTGCAATCGTCACACCCGTACCGAACAGTGCATCCTATACCACCGACGGGCTATAGGGAACGACAATATCAAAGCAGGCCCGCCTATACGTGCTCGTCTCAGACTGGTGGGTGAAGCATCGACGGGCTGCGAACGATCCCACCGTCTGCTCCGGTAGAGTTTCTCGCCATTTCCGGCAAGCGTCACGCTCTCGCATCTCGTGGTGGTGTTGATCGATAGGCTTGGGAGATGTGTTTCGGCACCAGCTGGATTGATGCACTTCCGCGCGTTCTGGTCACTGTACATGTCGCCCATTCATCACCGTACAAGAATAACACAGCAGGAGTTGCATCCTGCCTGCATCATCACGCACTACCTCGCGGTTGGGTTGGCGCTAATAGTCTGGGCGACATCACCGCTTGTAGCGGTCGGGTGTCGGGACCTTGCAGCCTCTCCGGACGACAAGCCAGCGGCCGCGCATCGACAGAACAGATCCACAACCAGGTTTCCTTCTAGTTCATCCCTCTCACCGTTTCGCCGTTTCCGTCTATTTTAGCTTCCCGATCCGGGTTGCAGCCACACGAGGACACGAGCGAACGGGGGCGTCATCTCATGGCTTCATCACGCCTCGGCCATCCACGCATCCCTGTCTGCCTTGGTCTTTCTGGGCGACGGGAGAACTCGCCGGATCAAGGTAGGTACTAGGCGACATCCTAGATCGCCCGCCGTGGCTCTGGCTCGCGGGAGTATTGATTGACGTCCAGCATGTCTTGAGTCTGAGTCTTGAGAGATATCACCTTCCCACCCCAGCGTTTGCTGGTCTAAGACTTGCAGCATCACCACACTCTCGTTGCCTCTACCGTCGTTTCTCCCCTCCAACACCGGGGTTTGCCATTCGCTTTCTTTGTGTCTTTGCGACACTGTCCAGTCGCTCCTACTAGCAGAACCGAAACGGTGTCACCCCTCATCTGTCGTTCCGCTCAACCTATCACATCGCCCGTCATGGGCCTCAAGAATTATCTCAAGTCGGGGAAGAAAGAAGAGAGGAAGGACGTCGAACTACAACCGGCCACGCCAGAAGTGCAGCTCTTCGACGAAAAGGCACCGGCCCCGTTCGGCCAGTATGGCTACGACTCGTCCCGCCGCACGAGCATTGCGCCGTCGGTCAGGAGTGGTCGGTCGTCCTTTATGGACGACATCCGGCACGAGGTCATGGTCAACTATCTCTTCCAGCAACAGTGTGGCCGGATGTGGATCGGTGACGGTTCCGGCGAAACCGAGGGCGTCCTCGTCCGCAAATCCAAGACCAGCTACCTGGCTTGTCCGCCCGATCTCATGCACAGCCGCTTCGCCATTGGCATCGCCGCGTTGCACGTCCCCTGCGCCATGACCATCAACAGCCGGGTGGTCAAGACATATCTGTCGTGGCAGCCCGATGCTGTAGACGTGCCATTGCGGAACGGTCTTCGTGTTCAGGTCTTGCCGTCCATGGACGACCTACCGCGGGCGCGGAAGGCGCAATCGGCTGCCTTCATCGCTTCTGAAGGCCTCCTCGTCGTGTGGGACGACGAAGCCACCGACCTGATCCCCCGCGGCCAATCCATCGAGTCCGACCTCATGGATCTGGTCTGGCGATCAGGGGACGCTGACGAAGACGTCGCCGACGAGAAGAAGCCGGCGCGAGTCGTGGCCGAGGAGATTGACGAGGAGAGTGGCGAGCTGCTCCCGGAGAAGCGACCCACCCACCTCATGAACACCATCCTCGTCTCCATCACCATCTGCTTGATCATCGTCATGCTGGGCGCCGGTTGGCGGCAGATTGTCGTCGAAGTCGTCGTCGACCACAACTACCTTCGATTCGCCTTCTTACTCCTCACCCCGGTCCAGATGTTCTTCACCCTCTTCTTCGCGCAGGTCATCGTCGGCTGTATCGCCCAATCGATCGGCCCGATCCAGCAGATGAAGGAGAACAGCCGCTTCTACTCCGCCATGCTTCCTCGGAGACTCACCGAGCGCCCGCTGCCCCACGTCACCATTCAATGTCCCGTGTATAAGGAGGGCCTCCAATCCGTCATCGTCCCGACCGTCCGATCGATCAAAAAGGCCATTTCCACCTACGAACTGCAGGGTGGTAGCGCCAACATCATGGTCAACGACGATGGTCTGCAACTCCTCAACGAGGAGGAGCGTCAAGCGCGGATCGACTTCTACGCCGACAACTCCATCGGCTGGACCGCCCGACCGAAACACGGCTCGGACGGCTTCGTCCGACGCGGCAAGTTCAAGAAGGCTTCGAACATGAACTACGGCCTCGCCATCAGCTGCAACGTCGAGGCCAAGCTCGACGAGGTTCAACGACACGACGGCTGGACGCAGAACGACGAGGCGTACGAGTACGAGCGTTGCCTCCGTGAGGTGCTCGAGGAGAACGGCAGAGCGTGGGCGGATGGTAACGTGCGGATTGGCGACTACATCCTCATCATCGACTCCGATACCCGTGTCCCCGAAGACTGTCTCTTGGACGCTGTCAGTGAAATGGAGCAGTCGCCCGAGGTCGGTATCATGCAATTCGCCTCCGGTGTCATGAACGTCACCGATTCGTACTTTGAGAAGTAAGTTGTGATGTCCCATTTCCCTAGCAATGAGCATCGACTGATTCGATGCCAACAGCGGCATCACCTTCTTCACCAACCTCATCTACACGGCCATCAAGTACACCGTCAGCAACGGCGACGTCGCCCCTTTCGTCGGTCACAACGCCATCCTTCGCTGGTCCGCCATTCAGCAGATCGGCTACTTCGACGAGGACGGCTACGAGAAGTTTTGGTCCGAAGCGCACGTTTCGGAGGACTTTGAGATGTCGCTCAAGTTGTATGTCACGCGCCATGCACCCCACGGCTCCGTCGCGTTCGAATCGCTAACGAGTCCTCCAGGCAGTGCAATGGCTACATCATCCGCCTTGCGGCGTGGGATCAGGGTGGTTTCAAGGAGGGTGTGTCGCTCACGGTCTACGATGAACTCGCCCGATGGGAGAAGTATGCCTACGGTTGTAACGAGCTGTTGTTCCACCCTCTGCGGGTTTGGCTTTGGAAAGGGTACGCATTTCCCCCTTACGCTTACCACTGCCGTCGCTAACACGTCGGAATCCAGCCCCTTCACCCCCCTCTTCCGCAAGTTCCTCTTCTCCAACATCCGCTTCACCTCCAAGGTCACCATCATCTCCTACATCGGCACCTACTACGCCATCGGCGCCGCCTGGATCCTCACCGTCGCCAACTACTTCGCCATCGGCTGGTTCAACGGCTACCTCGACAAGTACTACATCGACAGCTGGAAGGTCTGGTTCTCCATCGTCATCGTCTTCAACGGCCTCGGCAACTTCGCCCTCGCCACCATGCGCTACCGCATCGGCGAGCGCAGCTGGTTCGGCAGCCTGATGGAGAACTTCAAGTGGACGTTAATGTTCGCCATCTTCCTCGGCGGCCTTAGCCTTCACGTTAGCCAGGCGCTCTTGAGCCACATGTTCGAGATCAACATGACCTGGGTGAGTCATGCCCTGTTCCTCTTTTCCTTTACCCCCCCAAAGCAAAGCTGATCGAATGTGCATCAGGGCGCCACCTCGAAGGAGAAAGAAAACTCCAACTTTTTCGTCGAGGTCCCGAAGATCCTGAAGAACTTCAAGTTCAGCATCGCCTTCGCCGTCATCGGCATCGTCGGCATGATCGTCCTCGCCGTCGCACCCTTTGTGCCGCACGACTGGAAGGTCGACGACTTCATCGCCATCTTGCCCATGTCGACCGTGTGCGTCAGTCATCTGCTGTTGCCCATCGTCCTCAATCCCGATTTGATGACTTTTACTTTTTGATCAAAGAAGAAGAGGGTGCCAAAACATGCTTGTGTTGTTGAGCGGGCGTTGAGCGGGCTTTTTTTCGGGGAGATTGTTTGTAATCTTCTCTTCCCGTAACAGGATGGATACATGAGTGAGGGCATATGGGGAATGTCAACGATAGAAATTCGGGAGGTTAGGCTTGGATTAGATTTCCTTACACGCTCTTTTCTGCTCATAATATCATTGGCATCTCGCTACAAGTGATGCAGTAATAACAATCAAAGGGCGACGACTGTCGGTTTGTGCTCAGCTCGTTCTTCAAGTAGTATTTACTCATGTATGCTCTTGACGGTCAAGCTTCGGCACTTTGGTATTCGAGCACACCACTTGAGACGACCTCTAGAGTTGATTACACAGTACATGTCTGTTTACGACGACAACGCCTTCTGCCTCGACGGCCACAACCACTCCCTGAACTCCGCATACCCGCTCCTCGCCTGCTGCACCACCTTTTCTCCCTCTTCGACCACCCTCTGCTGTACCCTCCCCGAGCTCGGCGCAAACCGCGCCTTCGCTTTCGCCGTCACCTTCGCATCCAAAGTCTCCAGCGTCGCCTCCCACTCGTGTCCGCCACCGGGCTCGCTCGGAACGATATGCTCCGGTTCTCGCCGATCGAGTGGGATCGCGGGCGCGATGCGGATGACGTAGAAGTTGTTCGCGAGCGTGGGCTTGACGTAGCTCAGGCTGAGCTGGGCTGGGGGCGCATCGTCTGAAGAAGAAGAAGAAGGAGGAGGGGCGAACATTTTCGCGTGGTTGCCGGTCCCAGGCATGCGTTGGGGTGTCGCGGCGGCGGTGGAAGAGGTGGTGCCGCCTTTTTGGGTCAGCCTTTGCACGAGGGCTAGCTGCTCGGCGAACTCTGTCGCGATCACGCCGCCGTGCGTGACGCCCGGCCAGCCGGACAATGCCGGCCCAAACCAGACGACGGCGACGAGTTTGTGCTCGTGTTGGTTCCAGAAAAGGCGTTGCACACCTAGGCCTCTTGCGCCTTGCATCTGCTTCACGAAGCCGGCCTCTTCTCCCTTCTGTTTGGGTGTTATTATTGTTGTCGTCGTAGTCGTCTCTTCAGCAGCAGCAGGAGGCGGACGAACAATCTCCACCCACCCACCCTCCGCCCCCTTCAGCTGCTTCGTGACGCCCAGACACTTGCCCCGCAGGACCTTGACTTTGAAGTCGTTGTCGATACGGCGGTGGAGGTCGGCCAGGAGCATGTCATCTTCGCGCGTGCCCGGTTCCGGGAGAGGGAGTGGGGCGAGGGTGTAGCTGATGAGGTTGCCGAAGATGAGACCGAGGGCGAGGGAGAGCGTGCCCCAGATAAGCGGGGTGCGGTAGCGAGGGTACAAGCCTTGGCTCGACGGTGGCGGTGGTGGTTGTGATAACGGAGCTGGCGTCTCTACTGCTGTCGTCTCGGCTGGTCGTGGGATAGTGGATTCGGCGCGCCGGAGGGATTGGTACCTTGTGGATAGGTGTGGGCGAAAAGCGCGAGGCCGGCAGGTTCGGAGAGCGCTCATGTTTCGTGATCCTCCCACTTGTGCTTCCTGTCGAGCCGAAACTTAGTATTCCCAAGAAGTTCGAAATCCTGACTGGGCCAAGGTGGTCGTTGGTTATGCGAGTAGAGCAGAGGGCGATAAAACGCAGAGGACATGATCATGTGCATGGGAGGTAGTTTCCAAAGAGTGGATTGGGCCCCGTTGCGCCGTATGGCCAACCGCATATGTCTGCCATCTTCACTTGAGCTCGCCACAGTCGTCCTGGACATGCAATAGTTCGCCCGTACAAGCAGCTTTCGACCTGGACAAATCATGAACTATAACTTACGTCTTTCCCTGTACTTCCATGAAAGCCATTACAATTTCTTTGCTCTGGGCTTGCGGATCCCGTTGCCAATCTGATCCAGGCAGGCCGTTCATCTTCACACACCGGAACTGTCAATTAAGCGATGGTGACGGCAACGCTCAGAATCAGAAAATGCCATCTTACTGATTGATGCGCGACAAACAAAGAAGAAGATCTAATTACATGCACGCTGGACGACGTTTATACCTCATGGGAGAGAGCCCACTTCAAGGCACCCCAAACGCCTCGCAGTCCGGCGGATAACAACAAAGAAGAAGAAAACAACGACTAACTCAAGTACCACCTCGTGCCCGCATGGTGAGCAATGGCTGTATGACTCCGAGAGGATGCGCAGGTCCCCGATGCAACCACCTCACTTCTCGAACGGAATGCCCTCGTACTCCGCATACCCGAGCGCCAAGTTCATGTTCTGCAAGCACTGCGTAGCCGCGCCCTTGAGCAAGTTATCGATCGTAACGTTGACCACGGCTCTCATCCCAGACGAGTGCACGGCGAACCCGCCGATCTCGACGCCGTGTCTGCCGGCAATGTGCTTCACCAGCGGCGACTCGCCCGAAACCTTGACTAGCTTCTCCTTGTCGTATCGGTCTTGGTATAGCTGGCGGACGTCGCGACTGGCCATCTGCTGAGCGAGCGGGAGGGAGATGGTGTGGTGGATGCCGGCGAACCAGACCGCGACGTGCGGGATGAAGGCCACCGGGGTCCCGAGCTGGACGCTGATTTCGCGCTCGTGGATGTGGTCGGTGAGGGAGTAAGGGATGAGGTTGTCGGTCAGATTGTTGACGTCGTTCTTGGGCGAGGGCTTGGTGCCGGCACCGGAGTAGCCTGACACGCCGAAGACGGTTGGCTGGGCAGGAGCGGCGGCGAGGTGTCCCATGAGCGGCGCGATACCGAGCTGTGCGGCGGTGGCATAGCAGCCTGGGTTGCTGATCCGAGTCGCCGAGGCGATCTTGCTCCGCTGTACGAGCTCGGGAAGGCCGTACGTCCAGTCTGGGTTGAACCGGTAGTCCGCTGACAAGTCGACGACGACAGCCTCCTTATGGCCGGACTCGTCGATGGCGTCCACGTACGGCTTGCAGACTCCGTTGGGCAGTGCCATGACCCAGCAATCGATCTCCTTCCTCTCGGCCATGCGGCGAATGTCGTCAGGTGACAGGTTCTCGTAGATAATCTCTTTCTTCTCATATCCTTTCAGCTTCTTGCCAGCGAGCTCGCGAGATGAGACGTGGCAGAGATCCATGTTGGGATGGCGGTTGAGAAGGTCGATGAGCGCCTGGCCAGTGTAGCCTCGTGCGCCTATGAGCGCGACTTTCGAAGGGTAGTCTTTTTCGCTATTTTTGATGCCAAGCGGCGGGTTCGGGTTGGTCGTGCCGTAGGTACGTCGCTGTGCGGGAATTATGCTAACGCCAGCAGCAGTCTGTGGACGTCTGCTTTGCCGTATCGTCGTAGAATACGCGCGCGCCTGCTGCTCTGCCGGCCGCCTGTTGCCCGCCAGCGCGGCTGCACCGGCCCTTATCCGTTCAGCAGCAGCCGCCGCACGGTGAAGTTGCGACTCGAGGTTGATGTCACCAAACATCTGCCTGCCATGTTGCACGAACTCGGACATGAGCTCCCTCACTTCCTCGGGACTTTCGATACCGTACCAGAACAGCACTTCGCCACGCCGCGCGATCGAGCCATCCGCCTTTTCGCTGAACCACGTCAAGTTCTCGTCGTCTTGCTTTACGGTCCAGGCGAGCTTGGGGAAGTCGCGCTTGAGGTTCTGAAAGACGTTGTCTGCGATGTTGGAAAGCCATGCCGACCGGGACATGGTGAGAGTGGCAAGGTGAGCCAAAGAGTTAGACGCGTCCGTAGGTGGGAGAACGATAGCCAACGCCTCCATGCTCTCGTCGTAGTAAGCCTGGAAGGGCCGCGATTGAAGAGAGTGGAGGTAACGGTCGACAACGGCCATTGAGTCGAATCCTTCGCGATCACGAACGAGTGTTTGTTTCAGCATGGCCATGTCCTCGAACTCGGACAAGGACGTCGCTTGCTGCAGCTTCGTGCCGCGTCTGATGAGCGTACCGGCTCCGGAGTGAGTGAACAGCTCACGCTCGAGACTTTCAGGATGGATAATCGCAACGCTCGAGCTGCGAGGGAGATCGTCCAACAGAGTCTTGATGTCCCGGATCTTGCTCCGCGTGCCATGAATGACCCATGGTTTGTTCATGTAATCGTCATACTCTTCGTCCAGATTGATCGCCTCGATCAGCTTGTTGGTCTCCTTGTCGTGAATGCCGCCCTTCTCCGACAGATATACGATTTTGAGGGGGACGAGTGCGCGCGCGAGCTCTGCGGCAGCCTTGTCGGCGTTGACGTTCAAGACCTGGCCGTCCTCACTCTCGGCCATACACGTCAAGACCGGAATGTACCCATCGGCAATCGCCGCCTTGATGCTCGGCACGTTGACCTGGTTGACCTCGCCCACAAATTGATACGTCTCTTTGTCCTTGTAGTCCGCCATGAGCACACCAGACGTGATCGGACGCGCCCTCACTCCCCATGACTCCAACGCCTCGACCAATTTCAGGTTCTCCTGCAAGAACAGCTTACGCGCTACGCCCAGCGTCTTGCCGTCGGTGATCCTGATTCCCTCCTTGTACTGTGGCTCCACGCCGGCCTCCTCCAGCATCTTGTTCAGTTGCGGTCCTGCCCCGTGGATAATGACCGGGAACAGACCCATTTGGTTCAGATTTCGGAGAGAAGCGCATAGGACGTCCATGTAGTCCGTCATGATCGCCCCGCCAACCTTGATGACGGCGAACTGTTGGGAGGAGACGGAGGTGAACTGCGCAAGGTACTGCTGCACCTCTCGCTTCGAGGCGATGTTGTTGAGGACATTGATGACGGCCGAGCGAGCGGAACCGTCGTCGTAGCGCGAGGTCGCGAACCCTCGCCGACGTACATGTCGGACATTTGCAGGAGAGTGGTGAGGAGGGCGTTGCGTGAGAGCGCTGCTCGCCGTCCTTTTCTGTACAGCGACCGGGCGAGACTGACGAGCCAGCTGCCGCACCAGCGGCCGACTGAGCGATTGCATTGTGGGAGTGACTTCAGTCCAGTTTCATGCGGCAGCTTCACGCAGGACTAGGGATGGTACTGATGTGAGGTGTGGTCCACGTAAGATACGATAATTTTCTGCAAAGCCCTCCCACTTGGTCGCATGAGCAACGATCGAAAGATACGGAGGCAGCGATAGCGGCACAGGTTGCCAAGGCCCACCCCACGTCCGTCCGTTTTCACAGCCCTATCGACTTTCCAGGTCCCTTCTGTTTGTCCACCGTTGCCATTGGGACTGCATGTTTACATCAAGACATTGCCGGTCCGTGACAGCCAGAGTCGACCATGACCAGAGACAGGTCGAGGACTCTCGGGCTGACGGTAATGGCTCTCTGCACCGCATTACCGTGACGAAATCGGGATGATCTCGGACTCACAATGAGCCGTTTCAACTCGCTATGAAATCCATCACACTCACATCCCTCCTCACCACCACCGCACCCGTCGGCTTCAGTCTCCGGTAGTACTCCTTCTCCCTCCGCACCTCTCTGAACCCGCGCTTGCGATACCACTCCAACGCGTCGACGTTCGCTTCCCACACGTGCGCGCCGACACTGCCGACCCCGTAGTCGTCCACGGCCTGTTGGGTCAAGCGATGGAGCAGCTGGGACGCGATCCCATGAGAGCGGTATGGCGAGAGCAGGACCAGCGTGCTGAGGTAGAGCATGGGCTTGCCACCCGTCTCTTTCTCGATGGCAACGGCATCCGCTCGGGACTGCGTACCAGCAGGCGAGGTGGCGAGCAGACGGCAGCGAATCGCGCCTATCAGACGACCTTTTTCATGACCCTCAACTGCGAGGGAAGGATTGTCGTGCCATGTCGCCAGCAGCGTGATGTCGTTTGTCAGCGGGTCGTCGGTGATCTCGCGGTAGAAGCTTTCCGGGTATGGGATGGGCAATAGCAAGCTGTTCAGGCGTTTGAGTTGTGGTATGTCTTCCTTGTTACAACGGCGGAAGTGCACGTTAGATGGTAATGATGGCTGTGAGCGAAGTCGGGTCACCATTGTCGGTTTTGACGCGTTTGAAACACTGTCGAGATAGCAGTCTCCACTTTGTCCATCCTCGCCGTTGGGGCCAGACGAGTTCACATTGTGAGTCTCTAGACGCGACGTGCCTATCAGCTCGCGGTCTGGGCTCTCGTCTTCAAGTGGCACTCGCCGCGGTGCTGCTTTGACAGCAGTTGGCTTCGTCAGCCACGCTGTCAAAGATGACTGCGGCATTGCACATCATGGTATCACGTCGTGGGAAGTGTGTGTTTCTGTCGGAGTGTTACGCGGTGTGAACTCATAGCAGCGGTCGGCGACGCGCCGGAGAATGCTCGGCACTCGCAACCTGGCCCAAAACTTCGAGACTCACCTCCGTAAACTGCCGTTGCCGACGGTGTTGCAGGCATTGGCATTTCCAGAAAATCGATCAGTTCGCCTCCCTATCGTTCGAGTTGGTGATCAAATGGGCAGCGGAAGCTCCAAACCGGAGCAACACGTCTTCAACGCGTGCGTAAACCCTGACACCTCTTCAATGGCTGATCGAAACTGACGGAGAAACGCAGCGATGCGCCAGTGAGGTTCAGCCAGAGTTTACTGGACTCTCTACAACGAAACCCTGAGGTGTGCCAACTCAATCTTAGAATGCGTAGCAAACACTGAACGAGCCCGTACATCAGACCGACTCAACCCGCGCCCAAAACGTCGAGCTCAAAGTCCAATCCCGCGTCAACGCCGAACTCACCAAGATCCGCGACGCCCAAAGCCAACAACTCGCCGACCTCACCTCATCCCTCACCACCCAGCCTCCCGCAACTAGCAGCGAGCCCGTTGCGCCATCATCCCATCAATCCACCCACGACCCGACCAGCCTCGCCGCACACCTCAGCAGTCCTTTCTACCAGGATCACGAGTCCTCCAGCACCTCCTCTCCCATACCAGCAGCAGCAGCCGACACGCCCGACTCAGGCCGAAGCCACGACAGCGTGCAAAAAGAAATCATGGATCTCCGACAGAAGCTGGACGCGCGCAAGAAGGTGGAGAAGGCGAGCCCGGAGGTGGAGAAGGCGAAGGAGAGCCTGGTGCAGTGTTTACGGACGAATGACCGACGGCCGCTGGATTGCTGGCAGGAGGTGGAGGAGTTCAAGCGGGAGGTTGGGAGGTTGGAGCAGGCTTTTGTACAGAAGATTGGGCGATGATCGCCGATCGAAGCGCAAGTTCGAACTGGAGACAGTTGATGGTAGTGAGGATGGGCGAGTTCAATGCTAGGCGACGTGTATGTATACCCTAGTGTAATCTGTGCTAGAATCGCCAGAACGGAAAACTGTTCATATCGCCTGAGAGGGACCGTTGAATGTATGTTCGCCGAAGCGAAAGTGGTCTCCCGATGGGCGCGTTGGCCTTTCTAGATACTGTCTTTTGACCACGCTTCATTATACAATGTCGAGCACTGCAAGCGAATACCAACAGAAAATCAAAGTGCAGGAAAGGTTTCACTACGAGGAGGAGTAGGTTCTCACTCTGCCAACATGCAATCAGAAACATCAGGGTTATGGAACTCAAAGAGGACCTGCGCTCTATCCGGGACTATGCACTTCACCTAGCAAAAGACAGAGACGCCTGGAAATTTTGTACGTTCTCTGGAATGAGAGCGAAGACGGCCCCGAAATGCAAAAAAAATGTGTGGACGAACCCGGAGCTATTGGAACGTTAGGAAATTGTGCCGGGAATTAAGTAGGTACAAGGTATTGGAGGCTTACTCGAACCGGGAACCTTCTCCATCCTAGGATCCTGCGCAGAACGAAGACATGCTAAGAAGATGTCATACCGCTAGACCATACGCCCTCGTCGCGAAGTTCAGACGCGCCCATTTAGGCCGCGATGATCACATGATTGGTATCAAACATAATATCCTCCAAAAATTGGGGGCCTGCGAACGGTGAGATCCTTTGGCTATCATCCCGTCACCTCGTCTCGACGTCAGTTCCTACGTCCCGGCAGATGCCTTAACTTACAGAACGAGTAGCCAATGTATCCCGCACAATAGAGGAGACAGAATGCCTTGCGACGACGCCGCCGCCCAAAAACGGTGCTGGGCACAGAATATGGCTTGGAACAAACAGAAACAGCCGCTTCAGTGCCATCCACCACTGTACCTGTACGGAGAGTGGGATTCGCAAGGCTCACTAAGAGTCTCTGACAGTCTACCCACATTTGGAACTTCAATATGAGATGTTTCGAAGAAATAGGATGGCATTTTGGCAAAGGTATCAACACAACTTCATTGACGGGCATGATAAGTCAGGCGTTTGCTAATCTCAATAGCCATGCTTCTTGAGTTCCCCTTCGGTCCATTCCCAGAGTTTCTCCGCCAACGCCCTGTCCTGCGCTTTCCAGGATCCGGCACTTTTCACACCGACGGGCTTCCAGTAATACGTCTTCGCGACTTCGTCCTTGGGCGCCGCGGCAGCCCAGAGCTGATTCTTCGCGCCCGCCGGGATGTCGTATAAGAGCCCAGCTTTCGTCGCCGCTCGAGCGGCAGGCAGGAAGATCCGAGCGGCGGCGTGAGTGGATTGTATGGTGGAATAGAGCTCGGTGATGATGACTCCTGGGTGTAGGGAGGTTGAGGTGATGGATGGGTATCGCTTCTGCAGTTCCCGAGCGTGCAGGATGTTGGCCAGCTTGGCCTGACCGTAACGAGCAGCGGTCGAGTGCTGTTCGAGCGCCGCCTGATCGTAGACGATGCCGCCCCGCGGCGCCATATTGTGGCCCTCGGAACTGAGGTTGATGATGCGCACGTCCGCGCCGGGTTGTGATGCCGTCTTGAGGAGGGTGGGGAGCAGCAATTTGGTGAGCAGAGCGTGGCCCACGTGGTTTGTGCCGAATTGGATCTCGTAGTTCTCCTTTGTCAAGGAGTAGGGGACTGCCATGATGCCAGCGTTGTTGATGAGAATGTCAAGACGGTCGGACTTTGCGTTGAACTCATCGGCGGCTTTCTTGATGGAGGCAAATGAAGTCAGATCCAGCTGCAAGAACGTGACTTTGCTGTCGGGCACAGCTTGCTTGATGTCTGCCATGGCTTCTTCGGCCTTCGAGGGCGTGCGAGAGGCAAGGAAGATCTCTCTCGGGTCATGCTTGGCCAATTGGATGATTGTCTCCTTGCCGAGGCCAGTGTTGCCTATGCATTTGTAAGCTGTGTATTGTTCTTACGACGAAAACGTCTCGAACGGACCTCCTGTCACTAGAATGACTTTGCCACTCAAGCTGGGGATGTCCCTCTCAGCGTTGAAGCTCTTCCCGAACAGCCACTCCAACATGTTTGCAATTGAGAAGGAGTAAGTGAAGCTGGAGGTTCAAGTCTGTGGAATACTGTCACAACGAGGGCAGTATCTTGACCTTATAAAGTAGTAAGGCGATACTTTGCAGTTATGCCGTCTCTACGGCCGCAAGATGCCAGAAGTTCGGGAGCGGGTGAATTCGACCTCCATCCGCTAAAGCCAGCACCATCACATCAGCTTCACCTCTCCATTACTGCATAGCGACATACCAGCACTACGGACGTTAGCATACGTTAGCATTAGACGACAATGGACTCAAGGGACTCGAACGCGGCTGTCGGAGTAACATGTTCATGTTTTCTAGGGTATCAAAGAAAGTGTCGAATGAGTGAATGAACTGCAGACGAATCTGACAGTGTACACGTGCTTACGCAACGGGCCGTGGCGGAAGAACGGTAGCAGCCGCTCGAAGTCACGCACACTCGCCAAGATTACCGCTTGCACCACCACCACCAAGACACCACCTTCTGCGATCCTCGGTGTCGATGACTTTGCTGCTGCATCCATTTAGCAACTGAGACCCGACAACACCACACTACCTCATCCTCTCCGCGCACTCGAGAACGGTAGCTCCATTCGCGGAGCTTCAGCCAACAATCCGGCGAAGATGGATCACGAAAAGCTCGCTCGCATGCAAAATGCGGTGCGCATTGGTATGTTCGGGCTCCCGCACAACGACACACGCGCGAAAGCCTTGCTCGTGAAATTTCGAGAGAATATGAGCTGACAGATTCATAGGGTAAGTTTATTCACCATCTCCAGCATATTCCGCCGCAGGCACACCTTCGCTCCACATCCCTCCTCTGACACCACGACCGTCCGCGCACGAATGATCGAGTCCACGAGCCGAAAAGACAGGGGTGACACAATGGCTGATTTGTGTGTTACAGTGGAAAGGGAACTCCACGACGAAAGGTCAAAAAGGTGCACAAGACCTCCGGCACCGATGACAAGAAGCTGCAGACCACGCTCAAGAAGATGAACGTCCAGCCGATCCAAGCAATTGAGGAGGTCAACATGTTCAAGAGCGACGGCAACGTCATTCATTTCTCAGCACCAAAAGGTAGGCCGTTTTAACATGTACATCCGGATCTTATCAAAGCTGACTTACTTCGCTTAACCCAGTGCACGCATCCGTCCCATCCAACACCTTTGCGCTCTATGGCCAGGGCGAGGACAAAGAGCTCACGGAGCTCGTGCCCGGCATCTTGAACCAACTGGGCCCGGACTCGCTAGCCTCGCTGCGCAAGCTGGCCGAGTCGTATCAGAGCCTGCAGAAGGGCGGCGAGGGCGAAGGGGATAAGAAGGAAGGCGGTGACGATGATGAGGAGATACCAGATCTGGTCGAGGGCGAGAACTTCGAGAGCAAGGGCGACGTCGAGTAAGCCATTCTCTACTCCCAGCGTGCGCGTGCGTGTACATGACCGAGCGAGGCTCTGGCGGCGATGGCGGTGGCTAGCGCAGCTCTTTTCCGTATGGCGTATGGTATGGTCTGCCACATGAAGCGACATGGAAGGCGGGTCAAGACGCAGCAGCCGGCAGATGGGACTTTTCCCTGTGTACATGCTTCGGAACGGTTGCCCTTTGTGTATAATTCTGCGGACCGACAGCCGCCCGTATCTTACCCCTGAAGTGCCATGATGAAAGCTCTGTCGCGCTTGAAAGCAGCGCTGTCGAGTACTCGAGGATAACTTCCATGAATCGACATCAGCGCGCTCATTGCTGGGCCCGGTCCGCGACTGAGCGACTCGATTGGGAGAAGTGCTTTCGTCACCTCCTCGTACAGCTGCAGCCAGTCTCGTCTTCTCTTTCTCTTTCTTTCCGCTTATCCCTCGAATAGCTTTTCGAACTTAAACATCAGCCACGACTTGCCTACGTAAAATGGTCTTGCCGCAGCGGAGTGCGCACCCAACACCCTCTCCGACAGATCAGGTCCCCAAACTCGGTTCAGCGCGTGCAAATAATTTCCTCGACATCTTTCTCGAGGAAAAGACATCTCAACTGTCTACTTTCGGGCGCCACCCTGACGGGACCGATCGACCTGTCGATATAGTTTTGTTCGCCACGGAGTTCTCACCGTGAATGCCATGAGGAAAACGGTCCTGGATCATCTTGGTAAAGGTCAGAGTACTCCGAGCGGCGAAATACTTCTCGTTCATTCCTCTTCCATCTCACGTTCGACCTGGGCCTAGTGAATGTACTTCTCGAACATCACGCCAGGCACTGACCCGGGCCGGGAAGCCATACGCACGCTCGGAAACTCCGAATAAAACATCCAGTGACTTCTTTCTTGAACTCCCGGGGTGATCACCTTGTTAACTGTCCGTGGGATCGGTTATGGCCAAGACTTGTACCGGAGTGGTCATGGTGAGTGGTGAATCGTTCGATAGACGCGCGACTAGGGCTTGGGAGGAGAAAGGGCAATGAAGGGGAGAGGGCAACTTATAGGCGTGACGGCGGAGAGGGAGGTCAGAGCCAAATACTTAACATGGATGAAGTACTTGCTCACGCGACAATGCCCTGGCGCAGAATGTGCTCGCCATGCTATCTGGGTATCATGACAACCGATTCGAGCGGAGAAGAAGCCTGGACCGAGAACGCAGAAGTCGCATCTCATCCATTCGTTCGTGGGTCATGAGGGGAACAAAAGGTTAGCGGTAGATGTTCCGGACAAATGACGCCCGTTGCATTCGTATCTCCTGATCCTACGCCGGAGGCTGCTCCAATGGCCGTAGCATGATAGCGCGGACACCGTGGCGATCTGCGGGGGTTGCGGACAACAGTTGACGTAGTGGTAATATGCTTTCTCGAGACTGGTATGTGGTTGATATCTTGCCTTTTGGTAGTTCGCATTTCCGCGATCGACCCACCTAAGTTGTTGAGCAATGAACACCACTGACGAAGATCGATAGCCTCTTGCTCGGGTCGACGGCCCTTGACAGGTCGGATATACACCCAGCGACTGAACCGGGCTTTCATACGAGACGGGTCTACTTCATCAATTTGTCGACCGCCCATCCCACGTTCAATCCTCTCAGATCACCGTAATGTTGTCCCACGCCGAGAAAGACGACGGGTATACCTGTTCGGGCAAACCGCTCGGTCAGCAACTTGTCTCCCACTCTCACACAGCACCGTAAGGTTCACGACTCACCCGTAGCATGCACCATACTGACCAACGTCCCTACCATATCGCCCACAGTATCGCACTTGCTGATGATGAACCCGTCCATGCCGACTCCATGGTTCCTCATCTGGCCCTTGGAGTCCACGAACTCCTTCGCAAAGTTTCGCGCCTGCGCCACACTGTCCGTACCCACCAGAGCTTCACCAACCATGAAGATCTTGTCCGGATTCGCCAATTGTCCAAACTTCGTCAAGCTGCTCATGAGGCGCGTGTCGTTGTGCCGCCGACCCGCCGTATCGATCAGCACGACGTCGAAGAGCATCTCTCCCTTGCCGGAGTTCGTGGCGAAAGACACGGCGTCACGGGCCACGGTCGCGGCATCCTTACCGTACCCCTTCTCGAAGAGTTGTACACGGCCGATCTGTTCTCTTCTCGCGAGCTCGGAGAGGTTGCGCACGTGGACGCCGAGTTGCTCCACGGCGCCGGAGCGAAAGGTGTCGGCTGCAACGACCAGCACTCGGAGTTGGTTCTGGAGCAGGAAGTAGGCGATCTTGCTGAGGTTGGTGGATTTCCCAACGCCATTGACGCCGACGATAGAAATGACGTAAGGACGGGCGTTGGGAGGGGAGATTGTCGTTGTGACGTCGCGGAGGAGGTCATGAGAGGAGGTCGGGGTCAGAATGCGGGTCAGGGCTTTGGACATGGAGGCGCGGATGGTGGCGTCGATGGAGGTGAAGGAGGCGGTTTGCTGGTTGAGGAGGTCGGCTTCGACGGACGAGCAGAGACGGTCCGCGGCTTCGCGAGCAACGTTCTTCTCAAGGAGGTGATTTTGCATCTGCTGAAGGGGTTGTTGGAGGTCTTGTTTGGATATTGTCTTGCCACCAACGACGCCCCTGAAGAGGCCCGATATTCGGGAGGTGGCGGAGTTGAGCAGACCACCTTCTGTTACGTCGTCCTTTGACGAGACCGACTGCTGCTTCTGCGATGAAGCAAGGATGGCGTCTACCTCGTCGTCTAGATCCCTCAGCAAGAACTGACCTTTTCCCGTTCGACTGCCCATTTGTGCAGCATCGACCTGGCCTACATCCAAGTCTTTCTCCACACTAGCATCGGCCGGTGTCGCGATTGCAGACGCACTGTAGTCGAGCGCCGAATCATCCTCGTCCCCATCTTGCGCAAAACCATCCGCATCCCACCGTCTCTTAGCCTTGACACCGCCTTTGGCACTCTTGGCGCTCCGCCCTGCGGGACTCTCGTCGCCGGAAGAAGCAGCAGCTGGCGTGGAGAAGTTTTGCGCTTTACGCGCTCTTCGGGAACCCTTGTTCAACCCAGTCTTGCCAGTTACGAGATGCGACGGTCCATGTAACGGTGTGCTTGGTCGTGAAGTATCAGGCGTTGGTACAGGAGTGGCATCGGTGCTGGTCGTATCGTCCAGGGTCGCAGCCTCGTTTCGCTGTGGTATGGCTGGCTTCCTGAACTGCGGCGCCGGCACCGGTGGCGGAGGCGGCTCGTCGACTGCTTCCTCTCCCGCAGACGCCGAGCTCGACGGCGGTGTGAGCTCGGCAGGCCCTTCTGAGTCTGCCTCGCTCTGTCGCCTCGTGCTCCCCGTATCTAATCTCCTCACCAACGCATCAAATGTCAAGTCAAATCTGCCGCAATCGACGCGAGTCACGCTTGACTGCTTGAGTTGTGATCCGTACTCTTTCACGAACAACGCCTTGACAGCCGTGAGTAGGTTATCCACCCATGACAAGTGTAGTAAGCTCTGGTAGACGGCCTATCGCATCATCCGTCAGTCCTCCCGTGAGTCGCATACCCATGCATGGCACGATTTCTTACCCACCACGAAGACCAAGCCAACGTCCTTTGCGCCCGTCCACTTTAGCGTGTATTTCTCTTTCTTGTACGCAGGCAGTGTGGCGCCATCCTTTTCCGTATGCCCTCCGCCGGATCGTTCCTCGATGAAGACATCGTTGATTAAGCTGTTGATCAAATGCGGCGAGACAGGGCTGTAGTGTTTGCGCCACAACACGATGCCCGACGACGTCAAGATCTCGAAAGTGTCGAGCATATCGACTGGAAATACAACATACGCGGGTGGTTGTCGGAGACAAGAAGAAGAAGTGCAAGTGTAGGCGCAGTTGTAGGGACAGCGGGGGACATGTGACTTCACTTGGTGAAGGCAGTGGACCCTGAAGCTGGATTTGGAAAGTTGTCGGGAGGTGGTCGTGACTGTTGATCGGCTTCAACAAACACACGTAACGGCGTGGTATTCGCTGGTCGCAGGTGAACAGCCGACTTACACGGAGCACACAGATCCTTCTCAACACCATCCGCCCGACTCGAACCCCATCACCATGCACCGACAAAACTACAACGTTCCGCCCGCCAACAGCCCTCCACTGCACCACCCGGTCCCTCAGCATGTATGTCAAGTCAAAACCATACCAATGCGTGTATACTGACAGAGAACGCGACTCCAGGTGTCGACCGTCCCCCAACTTCGCTCCCCGCCGCCACCTTCCTCGCAAAATAGCTATGGCTACGGTCAACAAAGCCCACCCCAAGGTCAGCAACCTCAAGCCGGTGCAGGTGCCGGCTACATGCACCCAGCCTTCAACATGAACTTCATGGCCGATCCCACGGCGCAGATGGGGTTACAGATGGGCCAAAGTGCGATGAAAGTCGGGCAGGAGTATGTCGAGCAGAACGTACGTCGAAGCGTCTACATTCTCGCACATGCACATATACCTACGATCACGAGACGAAGGGATGCTAACGGGCACAATGTTACTCAGATCGGCCGCTACGTCAACGTGTCCGCGCTCAAACACTACTTCAACGTCTCCAACTCCTACGTCCTCACCAAACTCCTCCTCGTCCTCTTCCCCTGGCGCCATCGGCCCTGGTCCCGCCAACAACAAAGCTCTTCCGCCATAAACCCCAACGGCGGCCAATCGACCCAATTCATGCCTCCGCGCGAAGACGTCAATAGTCCTGATATGTACATCCCGACCATGGCTTTCGTCACGTACATCCTCCTCTCCACGCTGATCGCGGGTCTGAATGGAAAGTTCGAGCCGCAGTTGTTGGGCATTACGTTCAGTAACGCCAGCGTGGTGATTGTCCTGGAGTTGGTGGTGTTGTGGTTGGGACGATACTTCCTGAACATCAACTCCGAGAGCCAGATTTACGATTTGGTGGCGTACAGCGGGTACAAGTTCGTCGGGGTCATCTTCACCATTGCCATCGCGGCGGCATTCAACCGGGGAGCGGGCACGGGTGGTTGGGTGGGATGGGGCGTGTTTGCGTATACCTTTATGGCGAATGCTTTCTTTTTGGTACGTGCTGATATCTCCCGCCTTCAGCACTGGCCACTGACATCTGTTTCCCCACAGCTTCGCAGCCTGAAATACGTCCTCCTGCCGTCCGACAACACACCCGGCAACCCGAACGTGCAGATCATCGCTCGAGGCCAGCGCGCTAGACGCACGCAGTTCCTCTTCGTCTACAGCTACGTTGTGCAATTCGTCTTCATGTGGTGGCTCACTGCGCTGGACGTGACGGGTGCTGTGGTGGGCAAGAAAGGCGGCAAGTGATGGCGTCGAGGGACGAAGGGTGGGTGTGGCGTTGGCAGAGGATGCTTCGTTGCTGCGTTCTAGCGGGACATGGTCGGTGGCGACAAAGATAGAGATTATGACAATTACGTTTCGTCGATACCTGTCCCGTGCCGGGAGTGTGCAGTATCAGTGACACTCACGGTGTTATGAACTGATGTTGGGCTTGCTATTGCTGATCTGCTCGGCAGACGCAGATTTGCCAATGTGCTATCTTCACCCCCAGCCGGTAACCGCCACAATGAGTGCTGCATATCACACTAGACTTTGCATGCAAGACCGAAGGGCCGCGTTCGATTTAGGAAGCTGCAATACCTTCACTATCTAGCTGGTCTCAGCATCACATCCACACCCGCTGCTCCCATTCATACCAGGCATGTCAGTTTGCTTACGAGACGTTCCGGCACTGACTTCATTAGCAACCATCGTCCACCCAACATATCATACACTTCTCTGACCAGCAGCATACGCCGGTGGGCGCCACTCACCAAAGTCAGCGGCCTTCACGACCCTGCTTACATTACTCCTCAACCGCCCACAGCCACGACCATAGCTTTTTGGACGATTGTCTCTCTTGAGTATGAAGTTGGTGAAGCATTCTCCGGCCTGAACAGACAGTTGATGCGGAGGCAGCGCCTGCCGTGCGGCGGCCGCAACCGATCATCACAACATTTCAATGCATCTCCAGCCAGGCGTTGAGGAGGAGCCGAAGCACGTGCCGGTGCATGCGCGACATCTACCAACATCCGCCAATATGAAGGACACTGTACGGAAAGATCCCGCAGTTGGACTGGCGTGCACGCCTGCGAACGAAGCGCCGGACGAAGATCCGGCCCTTCCTCACCTAATCGCTCAAATGCGGCGGGAGCTCGATGCCATGCGCGCCCATATCGCGAGTTTCCCGCCCGCCTCGGTGCGTCCGGCGTTCCTGGAGGAATTCGCTAGCCTGTGCCAGAAATTATCTCAACTCGAACATGACATGGACCGGGGACGACGGCAGGCGAGAGATGGTTCTTCGTCCCAGCCTGAGAGCGGAATGGTCGAGGCGGAAAGGTGCCAAAGGAGCGGCGGCGGCCTGCTGATGTCTGCTGTCGCCGGTTACGAGGCGTCGATGCGGAATCTCGTCGATGTGGCCGATGGGCTGAAGGGCATCGTCGCGTGGCGGTCGGATGCGATGCCATGCACCCGCGCGGAAGACGAGGTGGCGTCAGTCGTGGAGCGGCTGGGCAGGAGTACCGAGGCGATGAAACATCAGGCTATGGTCGGCAGTATGCTTCGCACGAGGTTGCTGCAGATGAGGCGGGAGCGCCAGAAGGTCGAGACCGAGGAGGAGCGGTCGCCGCTCGACGAGCTCGATTGATCGGATCCGGAAACCGAAGATTTGGAAAGAATCAAAAGCAAGGACCGGTACCTGAAAGAAACCGAACGACGGGCAGCATGATGACCCATATTTCACTTCTGACCCGCCCAGTTTACGAAGTGTTGTTGGGTAGATGGGTTCACTCAAAGCAGGGCTTGGAGTGAACCAAGCCATGACATCTCTACAAAGCGAGAGGCAAAACAAAATAGAAGTGCCACCCTGCTTTGAGTGAACCAAGCCATGGCATCTCTACAAATCGAGAGGCAACACAAAACAGAAGTGCCAGCGGCGAGAAAACCTTCTCTCTCCCCTGGGTGGGCTTGAACCACCAACCTTCCGGTTTGCTTATCACGATGGATAGGATTGATTAACAGCCGAACGCGCTATCCAATTGCGCCACAGAGGAGTCATAATCATATCTAAATGAGTACATCCAGCAGACATTGAGCGCAACGTCCGAAATTTGCACCATATACAGTGTTTTTGTCGTCCCCTTCGTGCGAGATTGTGAACATGTATGTCCAGGTTGTCGCCCTGTCTTCAATTGCTCTGGCCTTTCACGGCCACGCAGTCAGTATTCTTCCGCATATCCAGTCATCGATCTTGAGTGAATGTCTTCATCGGTCGGGCGGAAAGCTGGGAACGCGGCGAGCCCGTT
>Ga0268244_10000225_pt1 | contig 24495 bp, 17 predicted proteins | sample AgamicMgSfe_FD_200258 | JGI IMG/M metagenome (GOLD analysis project Ga0268244, IMG submission 200258) | Agave microbial communities from Guanajuato, Mexico - Mg.Sf.e (v2) (version 2) | ecosystem: Host-associated > Plants > Phyllosphere > Phylloplane/Leaf | place: Guanajuato, Mexico | collected... | reverse complement strand
AAGTGAGAGCAACCGGATGACACGAGCCTCTCGGAGCGACTGGTGGGAAGGGAGGTTTCCGGATGGTATGCTGAGTGAGGTTTGCAACGAACTTGCGAGCTGGGACATATCTTGCACGTTGAACACAGTCTCGCGGCACCAGGCCCTCCAGCATCGACACTGGTCTGCGACAGGATTACTACAGAGGCCGTCAAATCCAGGAGGCCAGCAACATTACAAATGGCATTGCTGAGAAGTGACAGACATTCGAATCACGTTCAGCCGTTAGGGGGTAGGGGTTACAAGCTCCGGCGGACGGTGATAATGATGCACATACTCCAGCTTCTCCGTTACGGATCGCCACTTTCCACCACAGAGGTCCCTCGTCTTGCTGAGGAGCGAGCCGGTCATTGGCGATACGTCGAGGCTCAACCATAAGAGGCGAATGATCGCGATGGGCTACTTGCATTCGCCACAATCAAGCCATAAACGAACGAATGTCGTTTCGCCGTTGACGGAACCGGAAAGTGAGAGTAGCCTCGCCGAGTACATTGTAGGACCGGGAGGCTTAGGTGCTATGGATACGAGCCGATCACGATGCGACTTTAGGCTTCAGCAATGGGCTGGGTATGAATGATCTGCGCACCAAGATGAGATAGCAGTCGTTTTCGGTGCCATGATAGGTCGCGACATAACCCGCGAGCAAGAGCATTGCACCGGCCCCGAGAACACGATGTGGCCTACAAGGACCGGCACATAGACCAGACTTTACCTCTCCGGCCGTATCCTTCCTTTCCTCTGCCGCATCTCCTCCACCCTCCTCCTGTCCTCTTCGAAACCCTTGACCAAATCATTCGCCTGCTCCTTCCGCTTCTCTCGCGTCTGAAATCTATAAAAGTCGTCTCGAATCCGACTCTTCTCCCTCTTCTTGAACTCCTCCTCCTTCGCCTTCGCCTCCTCTTCCCTCGCCGGTCCCGTCCTTCCCCCTCGCGTGACAGTGATAAAACCCTCCGCGTCCGGTTCCGCACGCAGACGAGCCAAAGCCCCGGACCGAGCGCCCTCCTGCGCAGAAAAGGCTTCCATGAAAGCATCCACGCTGGACTGGAGTAACGTCGGATCCGGGTAGCGAAGCCCGTGATGCGCCAGGTATCTCGCCGAGCCCAAAAGCGCAACTCTCCCTTCCACGCCCCGACCAACCCACGCGAGTCCCTTCCCTCCGCCTTTCCCAGCCTTCCTCGCCTCTTTCAGCGCGAGCTCAAGACTAGCACGGTCCACGAACGTCACGACCGCCGTCCCACCACTGCGGTGCAGATCGCGATCCCACGTTTCCGGTAGCAATCCCACTTCCTCCACCACACTACCATCGTCTGTTGTCCTCTTCCGCTTCTTGCCCCTCCTCGCAACAGGCGCAACAGGCGCCGTGATACCCTTCCCCACTCTCGCGCCCTCGAACGCAACACCCTCAATCCTGGCACCGCCTAACTGCTCCGCGAACAAACTCCGGATGTGCGTCTCGGTCGCATCGGTGGGAACATTGACTAGGAATAGCTCGCGCGGCGTGTCTTCCGTCGGGACCTTGGGCGCATTCGCGCGTAAGTAGAGATAGTGCGTCGTTTCCTTCGGGAAAGCGGGCACGGGCGGGATGCGTAATGGTAGGACTGTGAAGTCGTTTACGAGCGATGGAATGTTGCTCTGGGTCGGCATTGGGACCATCGTACAGAACGTTTCCGTGACAGGATGCTGGTGATGTCTTTTACGAATTTCTGAGGTACCTTAGTACATTGGATGGATTCACTGCACGGACCACTTCGTGAAGATTGGTATACGACTAGACGTGCCAAACGTGGACGTTCATCATGAGTTCAGATGGTGATAACGCTCGCATTTCGTACCATGTGGCACATCACATGTTTGCAAAGCAGGATATATTTCGTGGCCGTAGCCAGGTCCACCCCGATCGCCATTCACCTTAATGGCAAGCGAGTAACGAGACAGATCGCACTGCCAGATCGCAACAGTATGTGAAGATAAGCGCGAAAGATGCAGCACACAGTAAGGCAGATGCGCTGCTATACCTTCTCGGGGTCGTTGATACCACCTGTGGTGATGATGTAGGTCGTCTCACGCTCCGGACAGTCTGCAACACAGATCAGCACCTATCCTCCAAACCAATGAGCCTGGCTAGCATACCTGGTGAGTCCTGGATCTTCGCCACTCTCTCTTCGCCACGACCCTTGCGCAGCAGTATGCGCGTAGTAGAAGCGTGGGCGAGAATGTGGCCCCCGACGGGCTTGCGACCATCCGCTCCGGCAAACAGCGCACTGGCGCCGGGATCGCTTTGCACTTGGTTCGTCAGGAAAACGGTCAGGTTGAACTCTTCCGCCATCTTCGCCAGCGTGCGCAGGTGGACGTTGAGCTTCTGCTGGCGTTCACTGAGCTCGCCGCGACCGGAGAAGTCGACACGGAAGAGAGCGCAGATGCTGTCGACAATAAGCAGGCGGTATTGGCCGCTGACGAATTGCTCGGACAGCCACGTGAGAAGTTCCTGCTGGTGCTCGCTGTTCTGGGCGCGGGCGATGGAGATATTCTCGTTGGCCGCTTCGGGGTCGATGCCAAAGCGTTCTGCGATCTGCACGATGCGCTCAGGGCGGAAGGTACCTTCGGTGTCTGCGGAACATCAAGGGTCAGTACAGGAGCAGAGACTGCATGTTGAATGCGTCTCGTCCCTACCGATGTATGCCACTTTGCCGTCGGCACCACCTTGATCTTTCGGAAGTTGCGCGCAGACGGCGAGAGTGTGCGCAAGCTGTGTCTTGCCGCAGCGGTACTCGCCGTACACTTCATTGATACTCTTCGACTGGAAGCCACCGAGGAGTATTGAGTCCCACTGCTTGCTTCCGGTGGAGATGCGGAAACAGCTTTTGCGAACGTGAAGAAGCTCGGTGCCGGTCATGAAGCCAGAACCGCTAGGCTGCAGTGAAAGTCAGCAAAAGCATAGTCGGGTTAGGCGGGAGGGATGAACGGGCGGCGCATACCATACATTTCTTCGCGGCTTCTTTGATTTTCTCGACTTTGTTCTCGGACAAGCCTTTGATCTTTAGCAGCGTCTTGGTCAAGCTGCCGTGCACCGACTGGATATCGTCAGCATTCATCATCCTTACCAGGCGTTCCGGCGGAGCCAGGTCATACCGCGACAGTGTGAAAGCTATTGAGCTTCAACTTCTGGATGTCCGACTGCCCAATACCTGGCGTGCCATCAGTTTCCACGGACCGTGATGAACCCCAGGCAGTGGAGTCTCACCATGGTTCTGCAGCTCGTCGACGTCGACGATGTAGGACTCGTGCTGCAGCACGATATCAGTCTTGAAGTGTCACACGACCACCAGGATCTGCCTGCTCACCTCTCCCTCTTCGCTGCTGGCGACTGACGCAGGCATCTTGTCTCGCAGAGATCAGGACCTGATGGAACGCAAAGAATGAGGCGTACGCGTGTAGTCGAGATGAAAGAGGGATGAAAGTGACGGATATGGGTCGATGTAGACAGGGACTCGAGGTACAGCACGAATGCAACGAATATCGACGAAGGAGAGAAAAGACAAGAAGAAGAAAAGCAGAATCAGGCAACCTTCACCAAGAAGAGAAGGCGCGCCTACCGTCGCTGCCTCGTCCAGACCGTCCGGATTGGGACATCCTCAACTTCATGTCTTGGCGGAACGTCCACCCTCAAACCATCCGCGTTCGTCTCCCCCTACACTCCCCCTACACGACCAGACGCACCACTGGCAGAACTTATGAGATCGACAGACAGAGCGTGTCGGAACAAACGGAAACGTGCAAACCACAAGTCCAACGGCGCAGCTGCGCAGGACCACGCGTTTCTGCCTACTTCACACTCTCCCTACACACCGGTGCAAATGCAAGAGAAGAAGTCCAACGTTCACGAACGCTCTCATCGACACAACTTCCATCCTCGCTCTCTCCCCCGCCTCCGCCTCAGTTTCGCGTAGTTCCGCTTTCACACTCTTGTCAACCTCCCTCTCTCGGATCGCGCAAGCCCGGAATCAACATCCACGATGCATGCGGGCGCGCTTTGATCCCTCTTCACTGGTCTTCCAAGGTGCAGGTATATGCTGGGTCGTGATGGTCGTTCAAAGGAAATTTCGGTTCGATGCTGTCTGTTTGGGGAAAGTCGTTGTTCGTGAGGTCATCCGAACGCTCGAATATGGATGATGAAAATGATGGTAGATATACGGGGAAGCCTGGATGATGTCTGGCACTGAATTCCGCGGGCGGCAGAATATGTGTTTTGGGTCCCCGATGGCCTTCTAAGCGATCACCTGGGCCGGAGCGACAGGAGCTTGCTGAAGAGCCTCCACCGGCATGCCCGCAGTCGGATCCGTAGGACCCATGTCGCCATTCATGCCCGGAGCAGCAGCCGCGTCACCACTCATCGCCTGAGGGCAGTCTCTGCTGATGTGACCCGCCTCACCACATCTGTAGCAGGTCTTCCCGGCCGCGCTCGGGTTGCCGTTGGGGGCCGTGCAGTCGCGCGAAATGTGACCGAGCTTGCCGCATGCGTAGCACTTCATCGCCTGAGCTTGGCAATCGCGTGCGAAATGGTTGGGACCGCCGCATTTGTAGCAGGTTGCGGCGCGGTTGGTAGGAACACCGGAGAAGCCACCCCTGAACCCACCTCTCGCTGGCCCGCCAGCGCCACGACCTGCGCCGGGTGCTGGAGCTGGCGTTGGGGCGGATGCAGTACCTGGATTCGGGCAGTTGCGCTATACGAGCTTTAGTATATCACAACCTCAAACCGAGACGTGCCGAGCTTACAGCAACGTGGCCCATCTGACCACAAGAGTAGCAGCGTCCACCCGAAGCACCGCCGCTCAGACGGAGAGTCGGACAGTCAGCCTGAACGTGGCCAAGACCTTGGCAATGGTAACATTGCTTCGCTGGAAGCATTGTCAGCAACTGTCTGATTTTTTGCCTTCTCGAGGCTTGTGGAGGTCGACTCACTTTCGGTGGTCCTGGGGTGAGGGCAGTTATTGCTCTCGTGGCCTGTGCGACACAGCGGTCAGCGCCTGTATCGTTCCGACCCTAGCAGACGGGTAGATGCCTCCTTCTTACCCGGTTGCTTGCAGTTGTAGCACAAACGCTCACTGCTGGAGCACACCTCGGCATAGTGTCCGACGTTGCCGCACTTGTAACACGCACGGCGCGAAAGGGACGACATCTTGCTGCTATTCTTTCCGAATCGCTGTGCGCTTCTAGTCAGAACTCCTCTTAACAGTCGTGAAGCGTGGGATCGAGCGGAAATGCAGTTGCGAGCTCCGTGTGAAGGGGTGCGCCTGACGACAGCGTGATGCCGTCGGTCCGATCTGCGACAGCCCCGCGACCTCGAGGGCGGATACGTGTACGGGATGTTTTACCTCTCGAGATACCTATATTTCAGCCTGCGTGGCCTTTCATCAGCATGATGTGTACCGAATCAGACCGCCTCAGTATGATAGTGAACGTCGCGACAAGCACAATAGAAGAACGGCGATGTATATCGCACCTGACCCGCACACCCTTCACCTCCACTGCGCACGAGCAGGTTCTTCAAGCGAGAGCGGTACGTACCTTCTTTCCGACCTCCTCAGCTCTTCTTCTTCTTCGGCAGTACTTCGCGACCTCAACAACCTCTCTTCCCTCCGCCGACAGCGAGAATGCCAAAAAAGAGCAGAAGAATATATGCGAACGTTCGCAGGAGAGATCGGGTAGGGTTTCGGGGGAAAGAAAAGATGAAAGAGTAGGAGGGAGGGTGGAGCACGGCAGGGCACGGACGTGGAACGGAAGTGGGATGGAGGTAGCGCCGCTGCCGGTGGGGCCTTGGGCGTGGCTTTTGGTGCGTGCCGAAACAGGTGGACAAGGTGTGGCGTGAACGATAATGAACCATGTGGTGAGCATGTTATCGTCGTTCATGTGTAAGGTATGCGTCGCGCCTCAACACTTCTGAATAACTACATACCTACTACCTAGATACACGGACGTTCGGAGGTAATGATGTTGTATCACGAAATGAAGTGATCGGTTTGGTATTGAAGCGCCCAGCGCGGCAAGATCATTATTCATTCTATCAATTCGCACAATCACACCTAGTCTAAACGTGTCAACGCTTCCATCTGCACCATCGACCCCCAAAAGACGACTCGTGCTTGGCTTCCTGCATCCTATCCCTCCTTCTCAATCACCGCAGGCGCCTTAATCTCCCTCCCCTTCAAGAAATCCAGACCCTCGCCTCCATAGCTGATCAGCGGCGAGATCTCGACGCCCCCTTCTTCGCCCTCACTCGTCACAGTCGCGCCGGCCTCTTCGAGGAAACGTTTGCCTTGCTCGAGGATGTCTTTCCGACTGGTCTCCGGGCAGTCCTCGCCGCTGCCTGGGGCGTTCTTGAGTGGGGAAAATTCGTCTTCACGCTTCACTTCCATGCAGGCGAATTTGTTCATGGGTAGGAGTGGGAAGCAGTCGAAGACGAATTGCTCGAGCTTGATGCCGTTCGGCTTGTCGGGCTTCACTTGCTCGCCGGTCTTGGAGTCGAGAGGAATAGAGGGGATCTTCTTCTTGGCCACGTGGTGAGGTAGCTGATGGGCCCAGTCCGGGATGGACTGCAAGAACTGGAAGGAGTAGTAGTGGTTCACGATGTTGGCCGCGCGGAATTTGAGCAGGTTGCTGTCTTTCGGATCCTTCGCCTCTGCCGTCGCGTCGTCGATTTCGCTGTATTCGACAACATCGGGCTTGCCGTTCTTCTGCAGGATCAACCCGACAGACTCCTTGGCGTTACGCTTTCGCACCACTTTAGTCGCGATGTCCACTTCTTTCTCCGCGCTGAAGCCGACGAAGGTCGGGTCCGCGACCTTCACGAGGCAGTTGTCGACGCAGTATGCGTGGATGTGCTTCACACCCCGCTTCTCCATGTCCTGCACAACGCCGGAGTTGATCAGAGCGTTGTACAATCCACCGTTACCGTCTGGTGCTACGGCCACCTTGCCTTTGGTGTCCAACAGGATCTTGCCGTCCATGCTAATGCAAGGCAGCACGCCTTGCTCGAAGAAGATGACATTGTTGCGGTTCAGCCCGAAGTATTTGTGGTCTTCGAAGAACTGCTGCGTGGGTTTGCGCGTCGGACCCGATGTCATGATGTACCACGGCAGGACCACGTCCTCTCTCTCGTGTGTCCTGCTCGCCAGCTGCTGCAGCTTGTAGATCCGCTCCGCTTGGAGTTGGAACAGGGACTTCTTGCTCGGGAGGCCAATGTCATAGCAACCCTTCGGTGCCGAGCTGCCCAGTCTTGTGCCTTGACCGCCGGCCATCAACACCACACCAACTTTGTTCTCCGCCATCAGCGCCAGACCACTCTTGTACCATTTCTCCAGGTCGCCTTGCTTGCTGTCTATCGTAGATGTTGTCGCAGAGTCGGGCAATTGCTCAAGCTTGGGCTTCTGATCCTCATTGTCCACCTTGGGCGGATTGACTGCCTTGTCGGCGATGTGGTTGATGTGTTCGGGGTCGATCGGGCGGAGCTGTTGGTAGAGGGTTCCCCTTTCTTCTGGCTTGAGCTCCTCCCAGTACGTGAACACTTGCCCTTGCCCTGCCTTCTCATACTTGGCCTTCAAGTCTTTGAACTCAGCGTCTGAGGGTGGCTCCGGAGCCTCTTCGGTATCCTGCTTCTTGCCTCTCAAGTTGAGGGCGGAGAGCATGTTGTTGACTGTGTCTCTGATGGCAGACGTCATGATGGCGGCACGATATTATTCAAGTCGACTCTGTTCGCACAGTGCTGTGTTTCTCGGATGGAGGATTGCTTTGGAAGCTTGGAACATTCGTTTGACTAGGAGCTTCACAACAGCTTCAGCCCTCGTGTTTCAAGCCCCACACTGCGTCACAAAGGGGGAGACCCTGGCAACGTTAAAGGGAAAATACATGTACAGTATTTATATATCATAGGGTGGCCAACTACAGTTTTCCTGTACGTGCATCCGTTTGACACGAAAGAGCAATTGCTCGTACGGACCGGACTGTGGTCAGACGAAATGCGCGGTTCAAACTCTTCGTTGTTGCGCTGAGCCAGCTGTCCACTCCGATCGTTTCATCGCCTGCGGCTTGCCCACTTGATATGAACGCTCTCTTCCGAACCGCAAGCCTCAGGTTCTGCATTCTCGCCATTTGCACCCCTAACGACATAAGGCGGGTGGAGCTCTCTTGTCTTCGGTGTCGTCTACCAGCATGCATGTCGGTGATAATGTACCGTAGTTCAGGCACATATGAAGCATGTCATGATATAGCATGTCAAACCTCAGGCCAGCATGCAGCCCCAGTGGTTCACGACCCGAACCGCTGCCGCCTTTCGCGACATCCCTGGCATCACGTGGACCAACACGGTCGCGTCAAAGTCTGTCGAGACTCGACAGCAACCACCTTATGCACATACTGTACATATGTATTCTGGCGCGCACTCGATAGCCAGTGCGCAGATGGTCATTCGCTCTTCCTGAGGCCGAGTCGAGGACGAACTCGCCTGTGCTGCGACCGACCGACTGTCCCCTATCCCCTGGCCCGCAGCCCGTCTCTTTGCCACCGACAATACAACAGGCCACAGCCGGTCTGTGTGCCGTACAACATCGAGTGGTTGTTCCACAACAGCGCAACATTCTCGTAGCCGACTCGGTCCCGCGGTGCGCGTGTATTCTATCTCATCGACCTCATGGCGCACCTTCCTTCCAATGCCACGTACGATGACCTGGCCGAGGAAGCTGATTTCACCGACGCCCTCATCGCCAGTCTAGACGTCGGTGCTGACGACCATGCGGCGCGACTCGAAGAGCTCGAGCGCGCGAAAGCAGCGCTAGAGCGGAGGATGCAGGCTCTGCACAGCATCACCTCAGGTCCATCACCAACATCTGGCGACATGGACGGATCTGGTGACTGGTGGCAAGCAACGCTCAATGGTCGTCCCTCGAGCAATGGCGGCGCCAGCAGTCAGCATTCAAGCTCATTCGTCACGCCATCCAACAGTATGAAGCGTGGTCTGCCACATGGTCTTGCTATCGACACGGATCATTTCCGCTCCAAGCGTCCAACGCCCGACGCTTCCCACGCCGGCACGCCGACATCCTCGCTCGACTCATCCGAGCTTGTCGAGCGTCCAAGTAGCGACGTCGCTGGGCGGGCGAGGCAAAGACAGCTAGCTGCTGAAGAGCGCCTCAGGCGGCAGCGCGAGCGAGCATACGCCGATGAGCAATTCGCACGGCGCCTGAGCGGGCAGCACGTCCAGCCATCTTCGGTCTCTGCTTCGTATTCGAGGCCGAGTGTGCAAACGACTATCGGTCACACAGGCTCATTCACGCGTCCACCTCCACAAGTCAAGGCCGTGCCGTCACAGGCTGTGCCTCCCACGCCTGCAGGTCCTTCTCGCTCATATGCTGCGTATCCCCAGCCACCATCTCTTGTCAAGCCCGAAATAAGCTCGGCTCAGCATCAGCTTGTGCAGAGGCCGCGTCCCTCAGCAGGAATCGTTGATCTCACTGGCAGCGACGATGACGATGATGTCGCTGAGCTTATTCCCATGCGCTCCACGCCAAGCAGACGCGCCCAAGTTTCAGCCAGTCCCAGCATAAGAACTCCAGTACAATCTATGCCCGGCACGTATCCTTCACGATCCATGCCCGGCACATATCCTTCACGATCCGCGTGGAACGGCACATATCCTTCACAACCCATGCCCGGCACATATCCCTTGGAACCCGTGCCTGGCACGTATTCTTCTTCCTTCGTGGATCGGGCGCGGCCCGTATATGGCAACAGCAGCCTTAGCGCCGCTGATATAAGTGCCCTTCAGACCCATAACAGGATGAGGCAGGTGCCAGCGGCCAGCCAGAGCGCGACTCCTGGTTTCATGGCGTTCGCTGGTATGCATCCCAATGGCCACTTGCAGGAGTTGAACGGTCTCATCAATGGCTCAAGGTCCCAACCCTTAGCCGTGGATGAGGATGAGGATGAGGACGACAGCATGGACTTCCTCTTTGGCGGTTATCGTCCGCGTCCCCCCGGCCAAGATCCGTCCGGCTTGTACGCAGGACATGCCGAGCTCTACAGGGACCGCTTCGACACCATTGCTGCGCAGGACCCTGCCAAAACTAAAGAGGAGATTAACGCTCTTCTTGCCAACATCAGGCCTGACGAAGGACTGCTAGAGCACTTGCGCATCCAGACTCCCGAATCCATGGCCATTAGGCTGCACAAATATCAGGAAATGGGTCTGACGTGGTTAAAGAACTGCGAGGAAGGCTCGAACATGGGCGGCATTCTCGCAGACGACATGGGTCTCGGCAAGACCATCCAAATGCTCTCGCTTCTCGTCACAAGACGCTCCGACGATCCGAGGTGCAAGACTACCCTAATCGTCGCGCCAGTCGCGCTCCTCCGGCAATGGAAGCAGGAGATCCAGCAGAAGCTCAAGCCTGGTCCACGACATTCGCTGTCCGTCTTCATCCATCACGGTCAGAGCAAGAAGAAGGACTTCGATCAGTTGCGAATGTACGACGTTGTGCTCACCACCTACGGTAGCATTGCTGCCGAAGTGAAGAAGATGGAGGTCTTCCGCCTTCGTCAACGCAATGACCCAGCCGCAGTACCGTTCCCGCGAGAGAAATGCGCCCTAATTGGCGAGGACGCTAAATGGTATCGGGTGGTCCTTGATGAGGCACAGTGTATTAAGAACAAAGGCACACAGACCGCTAAAGGGGCGTATTTGCTTAACGCGAAGTATCGCTTTTGCGTGACCGGGACGCCTATGATGAACAATGTTGACGAGCTGTTTTCACTGGTTCACTTCCTCCATATCAAACCTTATTGTGTTTGGGAGAAATTTAGGTTCGACTTCACCACGCCACTGAAGTCGGCTTCGGAGGAGTTAAAAGACAAGTCCATGCAAATGTTGCAGGCACTTTGCAAGGCCATCATGCTGCGCCGTACGAAGAAGAGCACGTTCGAAGGCCAACCGATTCTGGTGCTGCCTGAGCGCACAACGGAAGTCGAAAATCCGGTGTTTGATGATCAGGAGAAGGAGTTTTATCAATCCATCGAGCAGCGCACGCAGATTCAGTTCAACAAATACCTCAGAGCGGGCACGGTGGGACGGTCCTACTCGGCCATTCTCGTGCTACTGCTTAGGCTTCGTCAAGCCGCCTGTCACCCGCATCTCATCCGCGACTTTGGGATCTCCGCCGCGGCCGATGTTACTCCCGATGACATGTTGAAGTTTGCTCGAGAACTATCGGACCAAGTCGTCGCTCGGATCAAGGACAAGAACGGTGCTTTCGAGTGTTGTGTCTGCTACGATGCGGCCACCAATCCGGCCATCTTCATCCCCTGCGGTCATGACACGTGCTCGGACTGCTTCGCTAGGATCACGGATCCGGCCAATGCAATAGCCGCTGGCAACGAGAACGGCGGTAATACCGCCAAGTGCCCGAATTGCCGCGGAATGATCGATTCAAAGCGCGCCACGGATTTCGATAGTTTCAGAAAGGCTCATCAACCCGAGTTGCTGACGAAGGAGGAGCTGGCATCAATGAAGCGGGTAGACGATGACGATTCGGAGACGGAAAGTGATGATGAGGATAGTGAGACGGAAAGTGAGGAGGAGGATGTGAAAGATGAGACGCTTGGCGGGTTTATCGTACCGGACGACGAGGAAGATGCCGAGGAGGCAGATAGCATCAAAGGCGAGGACGATGGTGCGATTCATGCAGGGCCATCCACGGCCAACGGGAAAAGGCCGAAATCTCGCAAGGGGAAGAGCAAGAAGTCAAAAAAGGCCAAGGGCAAAGAGAAGAAGAAAGTCAAGACAACGCAAACTCTCGCAGAGCTAAAGAAGCTCTCCTCGCGTAACGCGGCCGCACGGAAGAAATATCTTCGCAAATTGCGCAAGGACTGGGTCTCCTCCGCCAAAATTGACAAGACTCTCGACCTCCTCAAGACGATCATGGCTGACAAGGAGGGCGAGAAGGTGCTCATATTCAGCCAGTGGACTTCCCTGCTCGACTTGCTCGAAATCCCGGTCGAGGATGAAGGCTGGGGCTACCGCCGTTACGACGGCAGCATGAACGCACGCATGCGCGGCGATGCCGTCGACGACTTCCGAGACCCTCAACAGGACGTGCGCATCATGCTGGTGTCTCTTAAGGCCGGCAACGCCGGCTTGAACCTCAACATGGCCAGTCGGGTCATCATCCTCGACCCGTTCTGGAACCCGTTCATCGAGGAGCAGGCGATCGACCGCGCGCATCGCATCGGGCAGAACCGGCCGGTCAAAGTTCATCGTGTGCTCGTACAAGGCACTGTGGAGGATCGCATCATCGAGTTGCAGGAAAAGAAGCGCGAGCTCATCGGCCAAGCGCTCGACGAGAAGGCCAGTCAGAACATTGCCCGTTTGGGCGTGCAGGAGCTGGCGTACCTGTTCGGCGTCACGTCGAATAGGAATGAGACGATTCAGTATCAGCCGCAGAATCAGCGACGCTAAGTCATTTGAAACGTACAGCAGGCGTGCAGATGGAACGACATATTATGCGCACATTGTGTTGGTCTTGCACCACGAACATACTCACGAGAGGCATTTTTTTCCAAGGCGTTCATTCGGAAGTACTGGGAAAGCAGCGATACCCGAATGCATGGCTATGCTATCTTTCACACGACGCACACACACAGTAAGTAGACTTTATACAGCCATTGAAACAAACACGTGCATTCAGCGTGAGAACGCATACTCATCGACATCTCGCTTTCAGACCAAATTGTAGGGTTATCGACATGGTAAGAAACGTGACAGCGATGGAACCGTCAGTAGGTAAGAAGCGCACCCACGATACAATAAGTCGTGCTCTCGTCACCTCAGCGCTATTTCCGAATCAATTTGTTCAGCCTCCTGATCTCCGTCCATCGACTCAAGCTGCCCATCTCGAGCATATTGACCCGTCTCATTTTCCCAGACGGGTTGCCGATGATGACGGGCCTCCAGTCCGGATCATCGGCCGGCTGACCCCAGGCAATACTCCCTTTCTTGGTGGCCGAGTTGAAGATGCTGGTCGGGATGACCTGCACCTGCTTCCAGCGCCAGAGGACCAACATCAGCAGGACCGTGACGACCAGCAAGATGCCGGCGGTAATGGCGGTCGCTTCTTGCGCGCCGAGAGCGCGGGTGACGCGGCCGGAGACACCGGTCGCGGCGGCGGCGAGGAAGAACCCCAAAGCCTGGGCGGCGAAGAAGCCGGCGCAGACGCGTGGGAATGAAGAGTAGTTCGTGCGTCGGCGGCGCGTGGTCTCGGCCATGGATTGCAGGCGGTGCTTTTGGTTGACGCCCGGCTGCAAGTCGCAGGTGTCGAACGTCTCCATGATCAAGCCGACGCATTCGGCGATGGCGAGATTGGACAGGAAGCCCACGAGGCCGCAGAAGATAGTCGGCATCGTCCAGCTCACGGATGGGCCCGGGGCGGAGAGGGTGAAGGCGACGCCGGCGAAGGGTAAGAGCAGGGTGAAGATGCAGCGGCGCACGAAATGAGAGGACCACATGAAGCGTGGGGCGCGCATGGTCATGCTGTCGGTGCGTTGTGGCGTGGATCTCGATCGGCTGAACAGGGAGGCTTTCGCGAGAGGCATCGCCAGGAAAGCTCCGATCGCTAGGGAGAGCGAGGCAAGGCCGACGTATTGAGGCTCCCATTCGTATTCGCGAGACAGCAAGGCGCCCAGGAACTGGTTTCACAATGTCAGCTTCAGCGCGTTCAAACAGTACCGACACGACTCACGAGGATGACAAGCGTGACCTGGGCGTAGATCCAAGCGATGTACGACCCGAGCACGAAGAAGCCAGGCTGAAAAAACATGCGTTTGGTCAGGATAATACCAGCCCAGACTTCCTGGAACCACCATTTTGGCCCGTCGTTCGAGATGTGCAATTTCACCTCCCCTCTGGCAACCCGGCGACGAGGCTTCTCGTCGTCGTCGAAAAAATGCGCAATAGAACGGCGGTATGGCGCTCTCCTCGTCTCCGGAGCGATGACATTGACCAGCAAGAAGAAGGCCAGTAAAATCACCACGATGTAGAAGCCCCAGGCCGGGTCCAGCTTCGAGATGATACAGGCACCGACGCAAAAGCCGATCGAGAGCGAACCGACGAAGCACCAGGACCAGATGCCCAGCCATATGCCCACACCGCCGCCTTGACGACGGATATCATCGTACACGACAATTTCCTGATGCGGCACTTCGGACATGAGCGACACGCCGAAGAGATCGAACAGCGTCGGCAGCTGGTTGATGTTCGCGAAGCCCATCGCCATGCCCGTCAGGACTCTCGGGATCAGCAGACCACAGCGGTACAGAGGGTTGTCGGGGTCGCGGTAGTTTGAGATGGCGAGGGCCTGCGGGAACTGCAGGGGCAACATCAACGCGAATGCCATCAGAGTATACGGCTTGCGACCGTGTAGCAAGGGCAGAGGCCAGAAGATAAGCGTCGTCAAGCCGAGTCCGACGAACAGCCTGCATTGATTAGCATTATCCCAATACACGTCGTACGACTACGCCAGTTTGACGTACAAGACATTGCCCAGAATGACCTTGTGGCCAACATCTGCGATCTGGTATTGGATGCGCGGCACTTCGCCCGCCTTGCAGAGTGTCAGAACTTCAGCATCCAACGGTTTCGAGGCATATCGTAGACACTCACATAGATACCCGCGATAAGCCCGATGAAGACCGTATTGGAACAAGCAATCGCCGCTGCGATGCGTTTGCGTACAGTGTGCCACTCTCGGGCAATCGGCTGGCGCCTGTGATAGCGACCAAGGCTGAAACCTTGGCCCTCCTTGAGGCTGATGTGCTTTCTGCGAGGATGCTTCAGACTGACATTCTCTCTGGACGGGAGCAAGGCAGCTTGGGATGGACCACTGACCTCGGTTGTTTAGAGTCGGCCTTCTCAGCAACGGACGGGCTGGTTGGAGCAACTGACCTGGTGTCTGTGATTGTAGAGATCTTGCGGTTCGGTTCGTTGCCGTGGTCTTGCTCGGGATGCCGGTAGTAGCTATCTCCAGGTCAGCGAAGCTGGAGAGGAAAGGGAGGGGAGTCTTGCTCGTTGTCGAAGAAATCAGACACATGGGGATGATACCTGTCCCTCTTTCGCTGCTTTGGCTCGGGCGGTGGCGGAGGGGCAGCATCAAGGCGCCGACGATCATTATGCCATGCAGAGTTTGAGGCTGTGGTGACCGTAGGCTCGTGTTCCAACCGAGTCAACTCGCTTTTGGTGAGGCGCCTGGTTTTGGGCAGCCCGCCAAATCCCCTATCGACAGCACGATCTGCTTGCAAAGACCGATGCGCTTCCGCCGGTGGTTCAGGCAACGGCTTATCGACCATCTTTTCCAGCGCAATACTTCTCCGTATACCCGGCTGGGCGGTGACAGACTCCCCGTGATCGCCATAAAAGTCTGCCGCGGCGCCGTAGCTCGGCTGAGCGCTCAACGAACCCGCAGATTGCGCTTTGCTGTTGCGCATCTTGGCGTACGCGAAGTCTCGGACAATCGAGTCTGCTGAAGGCGGCTGGTAGAGACGGGGCGGTGTACGAGCGATTGAGTCATGGCTTGGTGAATGAGCACGGCGGTCGAAGCGCTCTATGGGAACCTTCTCCTTCCCGGCACGTTGCCCGTTCGTCCATTGCGGGTCTGTCAGCATCGGCTGGCTGGACTTGGCGCTCGTCGTAAACCGCGTAGGAGCAGTCTCCATTGAAGCACGTCCGTGTAGAGATGAGCCGTCACCATCAGAGAGGTCAGTGTCGCTCGCACTCGATGCACTGGACTCATGGCCTGAAAGCTGCAATGGCTCGCTCATCCTGCCATGTCTTGGCTTGAACGTTGTGCTCGCTTTTCGAAGTGCAGCAGTGGCGCTTTCGAGGATGTGCGCAACGTCATCTGGACGACCGCTATGCGTAGCCTCGTTGGCCACGACTACGGCTTCATCCACTAGGTGTTCCAGCCCGGTGACGGCCCGGTTGAGATTTCGAGTTTCACGCCTCAGATCTCTGGGCTTGACCGTTGCAGGCGGAGGAAGCTTCAACGTAGCGCGCGGTGACACGTTGGCACTCGGTGGGGCTCTGGGTGAGAAGACGGGAGAAGGCGAAGACTCATCGGCGCTTGTCATCAGTTGAGAGGTAACGTCCTGCGAGGATGAAGACGGTGACATGAGATGAGTTGGCAGCGCGTGTAGGGTCTTCGTGCGAGGTGGCGGACTTGCTGGCTCTAGTCGTGGGTTCAGCGGCCAGGCGCTATCCTGGTGCAGTGCTGGCGCAAAGGATGTGGCTTGACGCAGTGGCCGTGGAAGATAGCGATTGTCGCGAGGCTCCTCCGATGTCACGTGATCGCAAGACCTGCAGCTACTCGCGTGATTACGTCTCCGATTGCGGTAATCTGGCGCGACATCGTTTGGAGAAACCTCAATCTGTGCTTGGAACCAACGCTGCGCAAGGTGTGGGGGCTCATGGGCGGTCGCTTTCCGGGCGACTGCTTTCTGCACAAGCCGTTCGTACGCCGCCGGATCTTTCTTCGAGAGCTTACCGCCCATTGACTCCTGGTCGGACGTCGGTGTCGTGCTGTACTCAGAGGGTGTATAGTCTCCGCTCCTCGCAGCTCGCTTCTCTCCCACACCCAGCACTTGTTTGGCCTGTTGCTTCGACATGATCGGCCTCACGCCCGGTCGAGCGTCAGAGTTGAGAGATATGCTCTTGAACTCGCCAGATCTCGGGCGTTGACGGAGGGATGGGGTCGAGCCTACAGCTCGCAACGATGGCTCTAGACCGAACGAAGCGATGGAGGCACGCCTCGATTCTGGCGCAACATGCTCGGCGGCGGAGACGACGCCGGATGTCGGTATAGCTGCGGGTGCATCTGTTGTATTTCCAGTGACGAAAACAGAGCCCTGATTCGACGTGTCAAAAGCACCTGGCATCTGCCCAGGCCGAGACAGCTGGCCTCCGTCAAGCCATGGTAGCTTCTTGCGCACGATCACTGTGGGTGGACTTCCGACTTGTGCAGTCACCGCGCGTTTGTTCAGGCCAGAGTCCGTACGTGTCAAGGAGCCGGCTATGCTGGGGTTTCGTGATAGCGGAGATGAGTGTATATCGACCGCGCGTCGAGTGTCAGACGTGATGTTCGGAACTTGACCAGCAATCAACGGTGACGACATGCCCATAGTGTTGGGTTGCTCATTAGTAGGTGGCGACAGCGGAGAGCACCTAGCTGTCGTAGGCAGGGTGACTTAGTCGGGTTGTCGTCCTAGGACTGGGAGTCGAATGGAAGTTGCAAGGATGTAAGGATGGAGGGGCGGGATCAAGGGGTCGGAAAGGGAGCAGAGTCGACGGCCTGCGTCCAGCTCTGCTCAGAACGGGAGACAAGTAGATCGCATGCTCCGGAACGATGACAGGGGGTGAGGTGATGAAGGTTATCGGCTTCTTAGACGTGCATGCGGGTGTCGCGAGGAATCGTAGGTAAACACAGGCTGTACACAATGCGATAACGACTTCCTCTTCCTTGAATTCTTCCCATCGTACCTTCTCTGTTAGTAGCCCAAGCAAATCGGCAGTGCTGTTCGTCGAGCACGGAAACACCGACGACGCAAAAGCTGGATTGGATGTTGTGTTGAAGATAGCAATTATTCCTCATACCTCACTTTGCCCACACTCACATCGGGATAGACATCAAACCGTCGTTGCGTGTAGATCGGAATGCCCTTCCTCGTCTCCTCGATCGTCTCCCCGTCCAAATCCGCATACACGATACTCTCCTTCTCATCCAGCTGCGCAATAATCTTGGCATTCGGATTGACAATCATGCTATGACCCCAAGCGTTATAGTCCGCTTGCATATCCCTCGCCGGGCTGCACAGACCGACGTAGACCTGATTGTCCATGGCCCTAGCTCGCGCCTGGAGCTCCCAATGCAGCTCCCCTGTCGTCAGGTTGAAGGCACCGGGGTAGAGCAAGAGGAAAGCACCCTTCCGGGTGGCAATCGTGGCCAATTCTGGGAAGCGCACGTCGTAGCAAATCGCGACCGCGATCTTGCCGTATTCCGGCAAGTCGACGATGGTGAGCTTGTTGCCAGGCGACAGCACCTCGCTCTCCCGGAAGGTGATCTTGCCCGGGATGTCGATGTCGAAGAGATGCACTTTCCTGTGCGTGGCCAACAGCTCGCCGTCCGGACTGAACGTCAGGCTGGTGTTGTAATATTTCTTCGTCTCCTCCCAGTACTCGGGTATACTGCCTCCGACCAGGTATGCTTTCGCTTCTTTCGCCAGGTCGGAGAGGGCGTGGAAGGAAGGGGACTGGTCTTTGGTGGGCGGCGAAGGTAAGAGGGTCTCGGCGTACTTGGGAAAGTACTTTGTGCCGTAGGGAGAGTTGAAGCACTCGGGCAGGACGACGAGATTGGCGCCTTGAGACGTCGCTTCCAGTACCTTGGAACGGGCGCGAGCGAGGTTGGCGGTCTTGTCGGCGCCGGTCGACAACTGCACCAGCGCCAGTTTGAGTGGCTTCTTCAGTAGCTTCGCCATATCTGAACCTCCTGCTCTTTCGCTAGTGAAAGGCGTCAAACTCTGCTGTTCGTATACTACATGTACCTCCACCGCGCAACGGACAGTCGCCAGAGCAATGTGTAGATACGTAGGGCAGACATCCAATGTTCAGGTCACCTTCACTGTCATCGTGGGGGTGGGGTTGATGACACAGCTCTGCCTATACAGGTCTTAATGCACGTGATCATGGTCAACATACTGTGTACGTACCGAGAACAAGCGAAGAGGAATACGATCATTGGAGTCGCCGTTTGCTTGCAAATACGTCACAAAGTGCACGATATCGCAGCACTCGACACTGTGTATTCGCCGCATCCAACTAAGAGATTACAATATGTACTTTGACTATTCCGATGACAAAATACGGTCCATCGAGTGCCAACTCGTAAACGAGCACCTTTTCCCTAGTCCGCCTCCATGCGATAAATGCGTATATCCCGATGTTAAAAACTCCCAAACGCCTTCGCTAAATCCGCCTTTTTCGACAGAGAGAAATGATAGGGAGAACGACGCAAAGCATGCTCGGTCGCAGGACTCGTCTCCTCTCGCTCGCTCGCTCGCTCGAACGCCCAAATGAAAATCTAAAGAACCTAAACCAGACAGCCACGACCTCGCTCAAGCCGTCGACAACGGCGACACAGACCGACCGTCCCTACTCGAGCTCGGCCGCGGCCGCTGCGCCAGCAAGGGAAGACTCTCCGCGGCCGCGTCGAGGGAGGATCTTCTCCTGCCGCGCTCCGTCGCCCCGTCGTCCATCGAAGGCCGATGGTTGTTGACGACGACGATTGTCGTGTTCTGCCCGGTGGACGACGAGCCAGGCCGCCGCATGGGGAGGACCTCATCTTGCTGCAATGGAGGAGGAGGAGCAGGAGGAGGCGTCACTTCCTCGCTCTCTTCCGGGATGGGCGAGATGTACTCTTTCAGGACTTTCTTGAGCTGTGGTCGGCGGATGGGTTTGGAGCTGTGGGGTTGGAGGGTGAGCACAACGCGAATGACGTTAGTCGTAAGACGAGGGTGATAGCAAACTCACAGGAAGTAATTCATGCCGGAATCGTAGCAGTCCTTGATATTGCTCTCCTCGGCAAAAGCCGTCAACGCCACAATGGGCGCCTGATACCCGATCTCGCGGATCAGCCGGGTGCTCTGCAGTCCATCGACATTCGGCATCTGCACGTCCATGAAGATGAGGTTGTAAGGTTTCGGCTCGGCCTCGCCTTCCGGCCGCATGCTCTCTTTGACCATGTCCAGCGCCTCCTGGCCGTCTTTGGCAACCGTGACGTCGTAGATGTCCTCGAGCTTGAGCATGCGCAGCACGACCTCCTGGTTGACTTTGTTGTCCTCGGCGACCAGGACGCGGATCTTGTCGCCGCGCGTCGCTTCCACCGTGATCGCCTCCATGGCGGCGGGCTGCGAGCCGGGGGATTCCATGGGTTGGCTGGAGGCGAAGAACGGCTGGCTCAAGCCCACCAGCCGCGGCTGAGCATCCGTCGCCAGAGCCGCATTACCGCTCCCGGCGCTCTCGGTCGTCGGACTCCGCGTCACCTCCGGGTCCTCCGTCAAGTGCCTACTATGCCGGGCCGGAGTGCGCTCGCCTTCCTCGACCGACTGGCTTCGCTTAACGCCGCCGGCCGGAAGATCGACGGCCGAGCTGGCCGTGCTGTCCGCTCTGGACACCAGGTGGCGCAATGGTATCTTCATCGTGAACGTACTGCCTTGACCGACCACGCTCCGCACATCGATGGTGCCGCGCATCAGGGTCGCCAACTGCGAGCAAATGCTCAGGCCGAGACCGGTCCCGCCAAACTTCTTGCTCAGCCCGAGGTCACCCTGGACGAAAGGCTCGAAGATCCTCTGTTGCAAGTTCTCGGGGATTCCGGGGCCGGTGTCCTGCACCTCAAACTCGAAGTAAAGGTACTTTCCCGGCGGTGGCGAAGGCGCACGCTCGTACGCAATGGCAAAAGGTCTCTCTTTCGCATTGATAGCGTTCGCCGTGTCGGTCCGTGCGACGGAAACGGCATCCGAACTCCTATGTCGGGTCGATTGCTGCCGAGATCGCCGTGACGTGAACGATCCCTTACGACTACCCAATTCCGGAAGCTCGGGCAAACATCGTACCTTAACCACCACGGAGCCGCCAGAGGGCGTGAATTTGAGGGCGTTGGACACCAGGTTGATCAGGACTTGAAGGATACGGTGCGTGTCGCCCCAGAGTATCATGTCCTTCAGACGACCGGTGCCGAACGGACCATACGCTCTCCGTTCCGGCGAGTCGCCGTCAGTTTCCAAATGATGAACGCCCTCAAACTCCACCCTCAAATCGATCTGCCCTTCCTTCGCCTGCTTGTCGAAAATGGCCAGCATCTGCGAGCTCACATCACGCAGTCGGAACTCCTTCTCGTCGAGCGACAGATGCTGCCCAACTTGGTTCTTGCTGAAAGTCAACAGGTCGGTCAGGAGGTTCAGCAGGAGATCTCCACTTTTGTAGATAATCCCCAGTGATCTTTTCAAGCGCGTCGGATCATCTTCTTGCATGCAGACCGCACACATGCCTAGGATGCCGTTCAACGGCGTCTTCAGCTCGTGCGATATGTTGGCAATGAACAGCGTCTTGCTCTCGTTAGCCGCCTCAGCCGCCTTCTTGCTGAGCTCCAGCTCGGCCGTTCTCTGCTGCACGCGCTCGTCCAACTTGCTATACTGCATCATGAGTTCGTCAGACATCTCGTTGAATGTCATTGTAAGATCTGAAAGCTCGTCTTTGATCCAGTGTTTGCGTTCCTTAACCTTGCCAGGGATCTTGAACGCGCGCTTCTGCCGCGCTTCTCGCTTCGACTCCAGCCTCTCATTCCGCTGGCGACGCCACTTAGTGACGGGATTCTTAAAGCCTTCCTTGCGAGCAATGGCTGTCGCGGCTAGGTCCGTGTGATCGTCTGCTAGATCGCGAGTGCCCTCGGGCTCTGACGCAAAAGAGTCCAGACTGGAGCGCGATGGGTGCGGGGGCTCCATCGCGTTCATCGTAGCCAGTCTCAATCGGTGAATCGGACGGCTGAACACGTGCGCGAGCGGGAAAGCGATGACGGCCATGAAAGCCGCGGTGGAGAAGACACACGCCAAGAGGATGTTGCGCAGATGATTGATCGGTTGCCAGACTTCGCTCTTGGCCTGTGATACCAAGACCGCCCAATCCGCAAAGGCCGTCTCAACCAGAGCAAAGCCCACGGAAACCTTCTTTCCGGCTTCATTATGTGTGGAGATGAACGCGTCGGAATTGTCCGGTTCGCCGCTTCTCTGGGTGAAAGCTTGCAAGATGGCCGGGTAGGCGGCCGCGTTGAAGGGCGTTCTGAGGCCGCCGACTTGAGTGGGATGGCGATTAGCCTCCGACACGTTCAGCGGCATGACATACTGAACGGGGAAGTCGGAAGGCGCAGAGCCTTGGGTGCGGGTGTACAGGATGCCGCTTGGGAAGAGATTGCTCGTGGCCACCGGCCCAACCAACAGCGTCTCGCCAGTCTTATCCAATCCTTCGGAGGAGTTCAAAACCTGCAGTATCAGTCGCGCGTCCACAACCACAGTCAGCCAGCCAAGTACGTCAGCAGCACTAGTGTTGTTGATCATTGGCATGGTAAATGAAACGAGAGACATTGTGCTGTTGACTTGGTATGGGCCAATTAGCAGGGTTGAGCCAAGCTTGAGCGTGTGGCCTTCGTAAACTGCCGTGGTGGTATTGAATGTGGAGTTGAACGGTTGCGATATGCGGGTCAGATTTGGGTAAAGCGAGGGCGGATAGCCAAGATTGAGGTCACCGCAAACTCCATCACCGAGCATGGCGGGTGTACCGTCGGGACAATTATATGGCAGGCGGATCGCACTCCCCATCGTGCCGCTGGTGGTATTCATGACACTGTACGGTCCACCGGAACCATCTCCGCTGGCTGCGAACACCATGCTTTGCAGCAACAACGACTGGCCCAAGGAACCCTCTCCACTGATTGCATCATGCATGTCACTCATGGCATTGCCCCAGTTCGCCTGCGTGTTGTTACCATCGAGATTGTATCTCTGTAAGGCCCCTTGGATCAGTACTCGGGTGGTGATGAAGTTGGCCGAGGTCTGCATCAGGTTGAGATTGGACGTCAGCTGGGTGGCTTTCAGCGACGCGGTCAACGAGAGCCGACTCGAGCGGATGGCGAGGACGAAGTTGTGGTTGGTGACCCATGTTGCAATTGCCACCACGGCCAGGCCGATGAGCGAGGAGAGGAGGATGAGCAGGCCTAGCTGTTCCCGAATCGGTATCCGCATGATCGGTGGCCCCCACTGGCCTTACCAATCGTGCGTGTACGCTTTCCTGCAATGTCGCTTCCCCCCACGTCGACTGTCCGTCTCTCTTCTGATCTCGTGTGAAAACCGATCGGCGTGAGTTTGTGTCGAGGCCGCTACAGCGGACGCGTTCCGGAAAAGTCGCTCGCTCGAGGCTCGAGACCCATCCTAGGCTCAGCCTTCGACAATGTCAGGAGCGTCCGGTGTCAGTATCGGCCGACAAGAGTGTGAGTGTGTCATGAGACGGGTGTAGTGTGCTCGTTGGCTGTAATCCCGAGCAAGCGCAAGAGCAGAGAAGAGTGCCGAGCTGCTCGAGAGCTTGTACACGCGCTTCGTATGCAAGGGTAGAATGAAACCTCTTAGGTGCGGAGTCGAGAGGATGAAAGTTCGGCTTGTGCCTTGTTATGTCGTCCCAGGTCGTGAAGTCGTTCCCGAGGCCAAGGAATAGGTATAGGGTGACAGTCGTGCCGTCGGCGACGGACTGTAGGTGCTGGCGAAGGAAGGGAGCCTCAACAGTCGCGCGGTCTGGAACGAGGGAATTCTACTAGTATTGCACGGATCGGCGATGGATCCGAGGTTCGCTTTATCACTGTACATGTCGGGTCCGGTACTCTCTCGCTGCACGGTGGTAGGGACTGCGACTTCGGTCTCTACCATAGCCGCAGCGAAGTCGGGATGAGATTCCAACATTACCTAGGTACTTTATACACAGCTGGACGGGTTGGGTCGTTTTTGCCATGTCTCATCTCCACCATGTATACATGTATAGAGTTGCGGATGGCCAACGGTCTCGGGTTCAGCCGTGGCCGGGCGGAAGCAGTTCGAGACGGCACGTGATCAGAGCCGGAAGTTCCGGGAAACACAGACAGGTACATCTACATCTACATCTACATCTACATCTACATCTACATCTACATTCTCGTACATCGTATCTTACCTGCAGCAGTCAAGAGAGTCAGCCTGGTCGCGAGGATATGAACAGAGTCTACGGTTGACGCGCTCACGACTCACGCATGACACGCCTCAGCTGCTAGATCGTCCGACGCCGTTAGCAAACAATGACAGTCCCTCGCCGCTCTCAACGCGTAACGAGGAACCGGGACGAATGCACCGGCGTGATGTGCAGACTCTGCTGGGTCAATCACGCGAAGTGCGCGCATCGATACATACCTACTAGGTATACAAGCAAAACAACAACAGACACGCGACTTTGATCGAACCCGCTTCGAGTCCAGACGGGACCAGACTCCCTTTCGCATGCAGCGCGCATGCAGCGCCAGCTTGACCTTTCATGTTTACCTGCACTCGACCTGCATAAGCGGCACTCCGTGGTCCAATCGTCCATCCGCAATCCATGAATTCGCCACTCGTCTGACCGGCCACTCGAACTGAAACGCACGCCGTCTCGGCCGGGTGCTGCTGGACCCGCAACCCCACCCGACCTTTCTCCAACGGCATCCTCTACAACGTTCGACTTTCGCGTGACTTTCGAGATATAGCGTGTCCTCCCCCTCGTCGTTCTGCTTCTACTTTCCGCAACACCAACTCCCACGACTC
>Ga0268244_10000223_pt1 | contig 24531 bp, 25 predicted proteins | sample AgamicMgSfe_FD_200258 | JGI IMG/M metagenome (GOLD analysis project Ga0268244, IMG submission 200258) | Agave microbial communities from Guanajuato, Mexico - Mg.Sf.e (v2) (version 2) | ecosystem: Host-associated > Plants > Phyllosphere > Phylloplane/Leaf | place: Guanajuato, Mexico | collected... | reverse complement strand
GCTTCCGCCCCACCCTCAAAATTCCTTCCCAAGCTCTAAACCGACGAATTCAACAGTTGTCTTCACAACTTTCTCCCTCCTCGACTTCCTCACCATCACTACCCTCTTCGACACAGGACCCGACCACCAACACCATGGCCACCACTAGCACGCTGCCCACCCGGGGCGGCTACGAGAGCAAGGCGCCCTCCGTCTTCACCACGCGCAAAATTGCAGCGATGAACACGCTCGAGCATCGTATCTACGTGGAAAAGGATGGCATTTGCCTCTCCCCATTTCACGACATCCCGCTGTATGCCAACGAGCAGCAGACCGTGTTGAACATGGTCGTCGAGATCCCGCGATGGACCAATGCTAAGCAGGAGGTTGGTGTTCCATCTACAAACGTTTACCGCCTGATGAAGCCATTGCGGGTGAATGGACGACCGTGGCTGACGTAGCATTTCTCATACAGATCTCCAAGGACGAGGTCCTCAACCCCATCAAGCAAGATACCAAGAAGGGCAAGCTGCGGTTCGTGCGCAACTGCTTCCCGCACAAGGGTTACCTCTGGAACTACGGCGCCTTCCCCCAAACCTGGGAGGACCCCAACGCCACCCACCCGGAGACCAAGCAGAAGGGTGACAACGACCCGCTGGACGTCTGCGAGATCGGCGAGCTCGTCGCCAAGCCGGGCGAGGTCAAGCAGGTCAAGGTGCTGGGCGTCATGGCTCTGCTGGACGAGGGCGAGACGGACTGGAAGATCATCGTCATCGACGTCAACGACCCGCTCGCGCCGCGCCTGAACGACATCGAAGACGTCGAGAGGCACCTGCCCGGCCTCCTCCGCGCCACCAACGAGTGGTTCCGCATCTACAAGATCCCCGACGGCAAGCCGGAGAACCAGTTTGCCTTCTCGGGCGAGTGCAAGAACCGGAAGTACGCCATGGAGGTGGTGCGCGAGTGCGCCGAGGCGTGGGAGAGGCTCATCACGGGCAAGACGCAGAAGGGCGAGATCTGCCTGTAAGTCTTGTCATCGCATCCGGCATTCACCGGGTTTCGCAGCTAATGGCTTCGCTAGCACCAACGTCTCCGTCCCACACAGTAACGACCGCACGGACCCGAGCAAGCTCAACATCCCCAAGGGAGAGGACAAGGCGCCGGCGCCCATCGACCCGAGCATCGACAAGTGGTTCTACATCTCGGGTGCTTCCGCCTAAGCGCAAGCGAGAGCTTCGCGGTAGCGGATGTGAACCAGCAAGCTGCGCGCAGATTACAACGTCCACTGAGCAAGAATCGGCAATTGATTTCTACCTGACGGGACTGGAATCCGATGAGGTGGATATGTGTGCGAATCGGATGCGATTGAAGTTAAAAAAGCTGGGCCTGTTCATCATATCATACGGGATATAGAAAGTACAATCGGCCCTTGACCATACAAATGTGTGGATCGGAATTTATCAATGTGAAGTCGGTGAAGCTCATACCACCTCGTTCCATCGTCATCTGAGCTCGAATGCACGGCCAAACCCTTTCAAAAAACATACAAATCCCCCAACGCTACTCCTCCCAACCCACCACCACAATACCTTCTCCTCCCCTGCCCCCCCTCAAACTCCTCTAACCCCTCCTCCTCGCCATCGCCATCCCAAAACTATACAACCCCACCGCGGCCAACGCACTCAACCCAATCGGCAACGGCTTCTGCGTCTTGATCGCCCGCGGGAAACTGCTGCCCGCCAGAACGACGCTGGCGAGCAGCGCGAGCTCGATGCCGTAGCTCTGGCGGTTTTGGATCCGATAGCCGCCCAGGGCGTACAGGGCGCCGACGCTGCAGCCGGCGGCGAGGGAGGGGATGGAGGAGGCGCGGACGTAGCCGGTTATGCCGCCGGTCGCGGTGAGGGTGGCGAGGACGTAGGCGATTTGGTGGAGGGACTGGGGGTGGGTGGTGTTAGCTGGGTGGTGGTGGTGGTGTTTTGTGAGGGCGGTCGGGATTTTACCATTGTTGCTTTTTGGGAGAAGTTCAGAGAGTCTTGGAGTTGAGCTCGTTCTTAAGTGGTGAGAGGTGGTGGGAGTGTTGGTGGTGTCAGTATTGTCAATGAGGTAGTGGGCGGTAAGTTAGCTATAGGATAGCTAGAGATGGTCTGTGCGTCAGATCGGGAGACTCCAATGTGAACAGCTTACAGACAGACGACCTTCGAAGTTTGAACCATTACTACCGTACATCAACACACACCACCCACTCCACCACAGCACCTACAATGGCCCCTCCCAAAAAACAACCCTCGCCCGCCGCCGCCGCGGCCTCCGCCTTCCGCCCCCAACAAGCCGTGAGCACCGCCGCCGGCGGCGCAGCCTCCCTCGCGAAGAAAGACCAACACCAGCAATCACAATCGCAACAACAAGCATCATCACAATCGAAACCCTCCTCCTCCGCCTCCTCCACCACCACCTCCTCGTCCTCGCTGCGCAATGCCCAAGATGCCCAGGAAATCCTCTCCGGGATCTGGAACAACTACGTCGATCACACGCCGCAGCGCGTCAAGCTCGTCGACGCTTTCATGGCGTTCCTGGTCGTCGTCGGGGTGTTGCAGTTCGTGTATTGTGTGATTGCGGGCAACTACGTACGTTCTTACCCAACACTCCCATCCCCTTTACACGGAAGAAGGGAGTGGGCATATCTCGCATTGGCAGCGGGCGATTACTTGAAAGGACGTATGGGTAGCTGATGCACGTCTGCAGCCCTTCAACGCCTTCCTCTCCGGCTTCTCCGCCACGGTCGGCCAATTCGTGCTCACGGCCAGTCTGCGGATCCAGACGAACCCGGACAACAAGGCGGATTTCCAAGGGATTTCACACGAGAGGTTTGTTGTTCATACAATTTTCGAAATGATACCGGGGATGATGTCAAGCTGACTTGAATGTTGTCCAGAGCGTTCGCGGATTTCGTGTTCGGGAGCATGATATTGCATTTCTTTTGCGTGAACTTCATCAACTAGACTCTGACCGCAAGCGGTATACATCGTTTGGTATTGATACGGTTTACAAGAAGTCGATGAGAATTTCCCCCTTCAATCTTCGGTTGCTCTCTTCCTAACCCCATCCTGCGCTACTTACTCGTCAGACCAGGCAAGCCCTCCGTTCCTACCGCTTCAGTCACTCATCAAGACGACCCGTTGACCTCAGCAGTGATGCCAAAGGAGTCCTTCACGGCCTCGCCTAGCCTCTTGATGCCCTCTTGGATCTTATCACGAGACGCGGCCGCATAGGTAGCCCTCAAGAACAATGCATCCGGCTTCGCGCCTTCTTCGGGACAGAACCAGGACCCTTTCATCAAGAGCGTCTTGTACTGGATGATCTTGTGGAAGATCTCGTCTTCCATATCTTCAAGAGACTTACGCCGGTAGTCCGGATGCTTTTTGTAATCGACACTCAGCCAGAGGAACATCCCGGCCGCCGGAGGATTCCAGCTCACGACGTCTTTCGGCAGATATCGTTCGCAGGCGTCGAGGATCACGTTGCGGCGGGTGGTGTACTCCATCCGGATGTGGATCAACCAGTCCAGATACCCGCAGTGACCCCATTGTTCCTCCAACAGCTTGAATAGCATCAGCTGGCTGACGCCACTCGGTCCCTGCGTCGAGAGGTCGGCGTGCGTGCGGTAGCGCTGGCAGATCTCTTCCGACGCCGTGATCCAGCCGACTCGGCTGCCCGGCGCGATGACCTTTGAGAAGGAATCCATGCGCATGACCCTTCCGTCCGTGTCAAGCGAGAGGTACGACGGCACAAGACTCTTCAAGAACTCCTCGTGCGACGTCGGAGGCGGCACCGCTGGCGCCTCCGGACCGGCGTACGGCTGCATTTGCAGGAAGTAGTACGGCTCGTCTTCCAGGATATAGAGGTCGTGCTTCTGCGCCACGGCGTAGATGCCCCTCCGGCGCTGCAACGGCTGCGTCCATCCCGTCGGGTTCTGGCCAGTCGGGACGGTGAACACGATAAAAGGCTTGGGACCGCCTCGAACAGTCTCATCCCAAGTGAACAAGAGGCGGTCGAGCGCATCGGGCAGCATGCCATTCTCATCCATCGCCACAGCCGCGACTCGGACGCCCATGGGCGCGGCCGTCTCCGTCATGGCCGAGAAGGTATACTCCTCGCTCAGGATCCAGCCGCCCGGCTTGGTGAACATGCGCATCGCCATATCGAAAGCCGACGTCGATCCGACCGTCATCGTGCAGCTCCAGTCCCGATACGGCGGATCGTGCACCAGCTCCGTATGCTCGACCATCCAGCGCAGAAGCTGGGCCGCGCCATGACCCTGCCCGTACTGGAACGCCGTCTCGACATCGAACATCGACACGCCCCGCGCCAGATCCCGCTTCCCGGCCGTGATCACATCGGTTTCGTCACTGACCACCCCCGTCGAAAAAACCTTCGGCACCGTGAACGTCATCTCCTCGACGGGGCAATACTCGCTCGACGGCAAGCCGCCCCCGAGCGAAATCAGGCCTTCCGTCTCCAAGAACCGCGCCGCTTCCTTCAACGAACTGCCCTTCCGCGCCTTCGTCTCGTCGGTGAGGCGATGACACCAGCGCTTCGCCGGCGGTTTGTGCAAGTGCTGCGTCCGGCCTTTGAAGGCTTCCACGTCGGCGGCGGCGGCCACGCCGGCGTTCAAAGGGCCCGAAGCCGCGCGGCGTTTGGCGATGGTGGGGATCGTGAGGCGGTCGGGGATGATGAAGGTTGAGGGAGCGGAGTCCGGCATGGTGACGAGTGCTGCTGGCGGTGGTGGTGCCATGGTCGTTGTTGTTGTTGTAATTTCGCTTCTGCGAGATCCCGAGGGGGTGCTATATATGCTTGCCTCCGTGAGAGAGGTGGGATGGATGCCAGGGAATGTAGCACAAGCAATTGCCTTTTTCTCAACAGAAGCGCTTGTCGAAATCGAAGTCGACCAACCCTGAAGTCTAATGCTCTCGCTACATGTACATGGAACGGATCGAATCCAGCTTGCCGCGAGGAGCGATGTCGAGGTGTATACTGCTTTCGCGCATGATCTCGTGACTCACACGATCCGGAACGTCGACGATAGGGCGTGTGGGATATTAGCGCCTTACCGTCCCATAGAGTAGGCGTTGAGGCCTCAGGCTGGAGCTCAACCCATATCCGCCGCCCTACGTTGGATGCCCTTTGTGATTGTACTAATACTTTATCCTAGTCACCTCCAAGTGCGTCAGACTTGGGAATGAGGCACCGATGGAGGAGGGAGTAGAGCGCTGATTATGAATTAATGACGAGCGGGATTAAAATATATGTACACACTTCGCAATGGTATCCTACAATACCCAGCCAGCCTGGAAAGAGAGGTCTTTAGGAAGACAACAATGAGAGAAAAGACAAGACCACCAATCCACCCGACCCAAGTCACTGATGATACCTCATCGTGATGCGGGACTCAAGTCAGCGAATACCCCAACTGCCTCCTGGCCCTCTTCCTCGCCTCCGCCCACCGCACCCCAGATTCTTCACCATCGCCGTCAACGGCGCTGTCCTTGCCGCTGATATTATTACCGTCACCATCATCACTGCCCTGGACAGACGAGCAGCGCATCTAGTACTGCTCTTCCGGGCAATCGAACGCCAAATGCCCGTCCTTCTCACACAGCGCGCACCACTTGTCTTCCTCCTCTGCCGCGCCGGTTTCCACGACATCGGCAGCCTTCTCCTTGGGCTCGGGAGCAGCGGTCGTCTCTTCATCCTCTTCATCCGCACCGTCGTCATCACCATTCACAGATCTCACCGCGTGCTTCGTCTCCGAGCTCAGAGACTGAAACTTGGTGCACTCCAGCGTGTCATGTTCTTTAGACTCGCACATTTCGCAGTACACGCTTTCACCGTTGACTTCTCCCTCCTCGTGCTCCGCCTCTTCGTCCAGCCCGCTGCGGAGCGCGTGCTCGGCGAACGTCGGTTTGATGGTTCCACTGCGCGTCCGGATGGGTATGTCGCGCTCGGAGGCTTTGGCCGTGCGCTCGCTCTCGTGGCGTGCGGGATTTGACGGCTGTTCGCTTCCATTAACGTTCGGTACGGCTGTATCTCGGCGCAGCTGCTCGAGCTCGTGCTCCAAGTCGTCCTTTTCGCGTCGACTGGCGTCGAGCGCCCCTTGTAACTTCTCCAGCTCCTCGGAGTTGGAGGTGTAGTCGCCGTTAACTTCTGCTGACGTTCCGTTCGGTGTGGAACTGAGATTGTGGATGATGGCCTTGAGACCCCGAATTTCGTCGTCTCTCTGTTCGAGCTCCTTGGCTGAGACCACCCCACCGGTCTCGGCACCCTTCTGCACCACCGCAGCGGCCTTCTCACGCTCCCGTCTCAGCTCAGACCGTCCTCTCTCCACCTCACCGCGCAAGAACTCCACCTCGCCCCTGGCCTCCGCCTCGCCCCTCCGACTCTCCTCCAGTCCTTCCTCGAGTTCCTGCACCAGCTCCTCCAGCTGCTTAAGCTGTCTCGCCACGCCCTCAAAGTCCTCCTTGCTCTGACTGAGCTCCTGCAATTCCGCAATCTGCGCCAGCAGATCCCGCTTCTGCTCCTCGTACACCCGCTCCGTCTCCGTGCTCGCCATCTCGAGACTATCGAGCGTGCTCCTAAAATCCGCGCGGTGCGAGTCGAACTCCTGCGTCAGCAGCGAGATCTTCTCGTTCTTCTCACGCACGGTCTGCCGTAGTTGCGCCGCCGTCTGCTCGTCTTCGTCGCCTTCTTTGTTCGAGCCGCTGGGCGGCGGGCCGTCGGCGGGCATCAGCGCCGAAAGCTCTTTCAGGCTGCTCTCCATCTCGGCGAGGCTCGCAGCTTGCTCGTCGAGCCGCCTGTCGCGTTCCGCAACTTCCTTTTTAAGTCGTTGAATTTCCGCGTCCTGACTTCCTGCACTGCCGAGGCGTGAGGGTGAGCGCAGCGGCTGGGAGAAAGAAGGCACGGAGCCGCTGCTGGTGGTGCGGCCGTTGAGCGTAGATGGTCTGCCCGACTCAGGGACTGTCTCCGGGCGGTTGCCCATTCGTGAGCCCGTGCGCGAATACGGTCGCGGTGTCTGCGAGGGCTGCGGACGTGTAGTCGTTGACGCCCTCAGACTGTTCTTGTTCGGTGTCGTGGTGGAGCTGAGGCCGGGTGGTCTTCCGCCGCGTGTACTCTGTGACAGCGTCCGCCCTGGAGTGGGTGCGAGATTGGGAGGCTGTTTCCTAAACGGCGATTCCGGTCTGGCCATGGATGGGCGCTTGGGCTTGAACATCGGGCTCATGGGGCGTGCGCCGGGTCCGACCGACTGCGAGAACTTGAGCGTGACGGCGGGGGTGGGCGGCGTACGCGCATTGTTGCCTTTCGTTCTGTGGCCGTTTAGCGTGCTGTGAGAGGGCGTCCCTGGCGTGGGAGGGAAGGTGTCCGGCGATGCCGTAGGCGAAAGGCGCTTCTCTGCTCGATGTATGGGGAGGAAGATGCCGGCGCCGGGGACTGAAGTTTTGAAGTACTGCACGCTGCTCGGTGGATCAGCGTTGTGGTCTCAAGTGGTCTCACACCGTCTAGGAGACAAAGGACAAGCCCTACCCATCGACATCACCATCATTCTTCCCTCTGGCCGCGAATTCTCTCCCCAACTCTACACCCACAAACTGCCCGTTCTTGCCTCTCACGCTGCCGATGAACTTGACAGTTCCATACATATCGCCCGGGACGTTGACCGCGTCGCCCACCTCCAGGTCGCTCACGTCCATCTTGCTAGCCGAAGGTGTTCTGGTATGTGGATCCCCAGACAGTGCCCGCGAACTCCCTTTTCGATTGACCGCGGTGCTGGCGCTGAGACTCGACTGCTTTTCCGCCGAGTTGACGTTGCCGTAGGATGGGCGCTGCAGACGCTGGCGCGGCGTCTGGGTTGTTGAAGCCATCGGTGTCAATGGCGCTCGAGCGCGTTGCTACGTGGAGCGGTCACCGGGAAGCTTGCAGCTTTGTTTAGGCGCGTGGTGGGTAGCAACCAGGCACAGGTGTCATCCTGGAGACGGCTGTAAATTGCTGGATTAATTGATTACACTCAAACTTGTTCCCTAATTGGTCGCGTTTGAATAATCGACGTGGATAATCGACGCTGTCCAACCAACCGTAGATGGGTCGAATGTTACGATTGACGCGTCGAACACGCAACTATAAGACCACAATGATGAAAAAGATGTTTGAGTGTTTGTTTATACTTGTCGCCCTGTGTGTGCCTCGCCGTTGCTGCAGGTAACTCTCGACCAAAGGGGACTTTCGTACTTTCCACGTGACCCCCCGCCTTTTGCCTTCTCCCTTTCGAGACAAGTGCGGCTCGGCAGTCGGCGGGCTTTGCGAACGACCTCGGCATCCCGCATCGACCGACTCGACCTTCATCACGGCCAACGGTGTACACAATCCGACCATGTAGGAACACATCGCAGTCGCCATTGCAAGATGGCTGGCCCAATCAGACAATCAATAGACATCAAGAGCTTGGAGCGGTATATTGAGAAGACGGTTCCCGAAATTCAGACGCCGCTGGACGTGAAACAAGTAAGCTACCTCGCCACCGATCAACACACCTTGCATTGCGCCACGAAACTCCCCCTAACATCTTCGCTCGCAGTTTGGCTATGGTCAAAGCAACCCAACCTACCTCCTCAAATCGCCCAATGGCTCAAAATATGTCTTACGAAAGAAGCCGCCTGGTAAACTCCTCTCCAAAACCGCCCACCAGGTCGACCGGGAGTACCGAATAATACACGCTCTCGAGCAGACCGACGTGCCCATTCCACGAACACTATGCCTGTGTGAGGACGACAGCGTCGTCGGCACGATCTTCTACATCATGTCCTTCCTCGACGGCCGCATCTTCGAGGATCCCGCGATCCCAGACGTCTCGCCCGAGCACAGGCGCGAGATGTGGAAGAGTGCCGTGACCACCCTGGCCAAGTTCCATCGAGTCTCGCCCAAGTCCGTGGGACTCGAGCGCTTCGGCCGCGCGAACGGCTTCTACAACCGCCAGCTGAAAACCTTCGCCACCATCTCCGAAGCGCAGGCCCAAGCCGTCGACGTCGACACCAAAATCCCCGTCGGCCAGATCCCTTACTATGACGACATGGTGCGCTTCTTCGGCCAAGCCGACACGCAGCCGCGGGACCGCTCGACTTTCGTGCACGGCGACTACAAGATCGACAACGTCGTCTTCCACCCCACCGAACCCCGCGTCATCGGCATCCTCGACTGGGAAATGGCCACCATCGGGCACCCCTGGAGCGACGTCACCAACCTGCTCATGCCCTTCACAACCGCAACGTCCGCCAAAGCGCGTTCCGTCGGTCGCGCAAACGCCGCTTTTGCGCCCAACGCCACGCCCGGTCTGCCGACGAAGGAGGAGTGCATCGCGTGGTACGAGGACGTGACGGGCTGGGAGGTGCCGGACACGGAGCTCACGTGGGCGGACGCGTTTGCGATTTACCGGGGTAGTATCATCATGCAGGGTATCGCGGCGAGGTACGCGCAGCGCCAGGCCAGCAGCGCGCGGGCTAGCGAATACGGCGTGCAGATGAAGCCGTTCGGGGAGATGGGGTGGGACTTTGTGCAGGCTTATCAGAGGCAGGTGAAAGAGGAGCAGCAGCAGAAGGCGAGGTTATAATCGTCGTGTCAGCTCGTGGCTCTGGTATATATCCCAAGCAATCTGACTTGCGTGACAAGGTGTTTGTAACCCCCCTCGTTGCTGCGTCGAGCATGCAGTCTCCCACGTCTTTGGGCAGCCGTACTTCCCGCCGTCCGTTTGGCTGTTTCGAAAGAGCTGCACCTGAGAGCTTCACGATGTGAACAATGGCTTCCATCAAACACAGCCGAGGGAATCCTTACATTTGTCCATATCCCGGTCCGAACTCCTCAACTCCAGCGCCGCCAATTCCCATCCCACGCCTGGGGCTTCGCATGCTCTCCCCGCGATGATGATGTACCGCTTGCGGACTTTTCACGAGAAAAGCACCCTCCCACCTCCCTCGCTCCCTCACCCCCTGCCACCCCGATCATCCCCTCCAATCCTATCCAGCGCCTCCATCATGACCACCGAATTCCCCCGAATCACGCACATGCCCAGCCGCACTTTCTCGTTATTGGGTTTTTGCTCCGTCGCTTCGTCGAGGACGATGTTGAGGAAGACCTTTTTCCCGCGTGTGGTCAGTAGACTGCTCCGAGGAGGAACTGTGGGTAGGGCAAGGGAGAGACATACATCGTACCCTCTCAGCGTCCCCATGACTTTGCGCGAGCCGTTGAGTTGGACTTCGACTCGTTTGTCGAGGTACTGCGAAGCGAGGGTCGCGTTAGCGGTCGGGTTTCGGAAGTGGACTTTTGGGGAGACTTACCTTTTTGAGCTCGGGTTGTGCTTGAGGCATCGTGACTAAAGTGTCTGGGTTCAAGTGCTTTGGGGACGTTGGTTCGGTGTATCTTCAGAAGCGCTCGCGCGGAAAAGGTGCTGGCGTTGCGATCGCGCGAAGCGAAGTTTTCCCGAAGACGCGGAAGGCGTTGGCTTGGGTGGTCACTAATTTGCGAGGCAACAACTCATATTCATATTCACTTCTGTATCGAGTGCCTGATGAAGCGGGATGGCGGGACTATCATTGCATGGTCGACGTACATCTTCTTTGGCGGTCATGAAAAAAATGGCTTACACACGAGCAGCGCGCCTTTGGTTATGTGTCGACGGCTGTCAACGATGAGACTCGTCTCCACGCATCGACTGTAAGCTGTATCTCATACGGCGCAGCATTTGACAGATTACAGTTGTGCCTTTGAGGTGAACTTCGTTTGTAATGGCCCTGTGCTAGAGACCACTACTACAGTACGTGTAGCCCCAGCGACGGCTTTGCGGCTACGGTGTTTGAACGTCCAGCGGGGTTGATCGCAGCCCCTCACGAAGGCATCGACATGTGATGAGGGAAGAACCAACAGAAGTTATGGACCATACCTTTTCTCTCTTTGGAACCTACAATTTCTTGACAGCCCAACTGCGATCCGCTGGCCTTTGAACGAAGAAATGCCACAAAAGACAGCCTACATAACGGGCGCGGCATCAGGCATTGGACGCGCTGTAGCAGAGAAGCTCGTCTCACGGGGCATGAAAGTAGCGATAGCAGACATCAACCTCGAGGGCATAAAGGCCGTAGCCTCGCAGCTCGGACCCAATGCTATCGCTTTCGAAGTGAACATCGCAAGCTGGGACTCCCAAGTGGAGACATTCAAGAACGCTGTCGACGCGCTTGGAGGACGTGTTGACCATGTCTTCCCGATCGCTGGGATTGGAGAGAGACCTTATCTACCGAACGATCACGGATCAAAGGACTTCGTGAAGCCGGATTTGGCGGTCTTGGACGTGGATTTGAATGGATTGATTTATACGAGCAGCTTGGCGATTCAGCAAATGCGACGGCAGGATGAGGATGAGCGGGGCTTCAGGGGCAAAAGTGCGTACAGCGAGATCCCATTGATCGTCGAATACTCACTGACCCCGACCTGTTAGTCGCCGTGGCTGCCTCTGTATGCGGCTTCTATTGCGTTCCCAGTAAGCCGCTCTTCTCCGTATCAAGCGTAGACAGTCCGTTCGGAACTGACATTGCCACCAGCCGTTCCAATCTACACCGCAGCGAAACAGTACGCGAAATGGGATTGCATTTGTAGCACCGTGCTCCCATTGCTAATCTCGGCGCAGCGGCGTCGTTGGATACATCCGCAGCTTCGGCAAACACCTGCCACAAGAAAGCATCACGCTCAACGCCGTCTGTCCGAACGTGGTGCGTACTAACATCTCGAGCGGCGACTTCTACGATATGCTGGAAGCAAAGGGCTTCATGACACAGGTGACTTCCGTAGTCGAAGCTTTCGAACACCTCTTGGATACGGACGTTTCCGGCGAATGCGTGGAGGTCGGGCCAAGGGGCGGGTACGCTCGCAGAGCACCGGCGGAATATCTAGATCGTGAGTCGGAAACGGTGATGGAACTGGTCCACGAACGTTCTCGAAAGCTGCATGAGATCAAGTCGTGAGTACGGTGGTTGATGGCCGTCTTGATTCGTGTTGTATACGCTATACAGTAACCATGACGCTGGCATTCTTGTACCAACCTAAGAGGGCGTTTTCGCCGCTGCGCATCTGCGTATCGCCCACATACGACCACCGCCGGAAGAAATCTTCATGCGTCATGACTCTGGTGAGCCGACCGGTGATGGCACGATAGATGTCCTCCATCACCCCAAAATCTGTAGGGAACAAGATGTCGAAGTAGCCTTGCTGGACCAAGGGTGTTCTGACAAGCACCGTTCGCCGCTGATAGCGCGTCTGCACGACGGGCGCGTTATATCCCGCCGTCGCTTCTGGCAGGTTGTGGAAGTCGGACGTGATTAGACGATGCGCGGGAAAGTGTGTGCCCAGAATGGAGAAGAATTGCATCAGTCGCGTGGGGATGTACTCCGGTAGCGTCAGGTTGGGAGCAAAGGGTAACTTGTACCGCCATTTCGAGGCATGGAGAGGATGCGGATACCGACGATCCTGGCACGCTGCGTCTCGCACTCGCAGAAAACGAGCGGCGACCGGGTCCAGGCTCCGCGAATAGAACTCGTAGAAGTCGCCTTCGGCGTCGATCAGTACGGAGCCCTGCATGACCTCTTCCGTGAACGGATCGTAGCGGATGACATCGTGGGCGAAGTTGTCGAAGACTTCCAACGCGAGGAAAAAGCATGGAGTCGGTACGTATTGGTCCCAGTCGAAGACGGACTTATTGATAATCTGCACCTTGTCCGCGTGACCCCTACTCGCGGCCGAAGCGTGAAGGTGGTGGGTTTGGAGCGAGGCAAGGGCCGAGGATACCTCGATCACGCGGAACTTTGTACGGGCGTAGACTTCGGGGTCTGTATGTCGGATGTAGTCCAGGATGTTCAGCATGAGTGTGCCGTTGCCCGCTCCCATCTCATATATGAGAAGGTCGTGATATGGGTACAGGCTCAGCTTGTAGTTGGCTACCATATAGCGGGCTATCGCTTCTCCATAGTACGGTCGGAAGAGCTCCGTGGGTGTATGCCACAATTGACGGTCTTCCCTGAATTCCTTCTCGTCGAGCTCGTCTTCAAACTGGGTATACCTCTTGCCCAACAGATTGTTAAACTCCGGCTCATCCTTGATACTGTTGAAATCGAACGGTGCGCCGGGTGAGAAGATGGTCACGTTTTTGCTGAAGTACCCGTACTGCGGATTGTACAAGCTATCCTCGATGAAGTCGCGCATGAGCATTTTGACCCGTCTCGGCCGTTCTCTTCGCCCTCGCAATCCATCCGCAGTGGCTGTTGGATACCTCGCAAACTCTTCTGCTTTGTCGAGAGGGAAGTGATCTGTCCGTTGCTGCCACGAACTCTCTACCGTCGTCCGAGGCTTGTCACTGCTGTATGGTCTCGTGCTCCGTGGTCGCCATTGTTGCGAGGCGACGTGCCGGGAATATCGACCGGCCTGGCAGAAGTGATAGCTCGCCAGGCGCCTGAACAGCTTGTTCACGGCCGGAGAGTCCATGCGTGCAATGGCAAGGTGCGGGTCTTGCTGGGAGGTGCAACACTTTGCGGGAGCTCTGTCAAGGGAGAGCTTTGGGTGCACGTGCCACATCTACGTTCACGACACTTCACATTCACCTGTCCATCATGTATCCTTGCGCGAGGGAGACCAGACGTCAGACCCTCAACACATACTCAGACAACAGAGATGGGGAGTGGTCGTGCCAGCGAGTATGAGTCTCTTTACCAACATCTGGAATGGTGTCTGGGACCGAATCCTTGACAATAAGAACAAACTCACCGCCACCGGAGGCCTGCTGGTCGGCATCATACTCACTCTGACCTTCAAAGACCTTTACCCTGATCTCGAGCACTCCTTCAACAGACGCATCCGTCAGTTCAGGGGCGCCGGTATACCGTATCCTCGTCCTGGCCAGCGGGATTATGTGCGCCTGGAAGATCGCACAACCCGGAGGTCTTCTCTCATCACGACTGACGACCAAGACAAACGGCGCACCCGTGGCCTCGAGGACGACCAAATTGCCGTGGGCGTGGAGGGTTTGATCGGAAATACGCCTCTAGTCAAGCTCAAGGCTCTGAGCGAAGCCACCGGCTGCGAGATTCTAGCCAAAGCCGAGTTTCTGAACGGGGCGGGAAACTCACCAAAAGACCGCGTTGCACTTTCTATGATCAACAATGCAGAAGAAGAGGGTCTACTCGTACCTGACAGAGGAGATACGATCTTCGAAGGCACTGTCGGCTCCACTGGTATTTCTTTGGCGGCCGTCTGCAAGGCCAGAGGCTACAAAGCTCACATGTACGTAGCACACAAGCCTATAGCCATCGTAGAAATCTCTGACCCCTATCGTGTCTAGTTGCATGCCAAACGACCAAGCAACTGTGAAATCAGACCTTCTTCTCGCGCTCGGCGCTACCGTGGAGCGCGTTCGCCCAGCATCCATCATCGACCAAGATCAATTCGTCAACCTGGCCCGCCGCAGAGCACAAGAGCACACCGACAATCCCAACATTCCCGGCCGGGGCTTCTTCGCAAATCAGTTCGAGAATGCCGCGAACTACCTAGCCCACCAGACCACCACGGGACCGGAGATTTACGCCCAGACGAACGGCCACCTCGACGCTTTCGTCGGGGGTGCCGGGACCGGAGGCACGATTTCAGGCGTAGCCTTAGCCCTGAAGCCCCTCCTACCCGCCTTGAAAGTTGTGCTCGCCGATCCACAAGGCTCGAGTCTGTACAACAAGGTCAAATACGGTGTCATGTTCTCGCCGACCGAAGCCGAAGGCACACGTCGACGGCACCAGGTCGATAGTATTGTCGAGGGCGTAGGTATCAACCGCTTGACGGCAAACATGGACGCCGGTTTGCACCTGGTGAATGATGCGGTCAAGGTCACGGACGAGCAAGCGATGAAAATGGCGCGATGGCTTATGGAGAATGAAGGCTTGTTTGTGGGCGCTAGCAGTGCAGTCAATTGCGTAGCGGCGGCCACGATCGCAAAGGATATGGGGAGAGGGAAGCGTATCGTGACTATTCTGTGCGACTCGGGAAATAGACACCTCAACAGGTTCTGGAAAGAAGCGAGAGAGGTTGGTGGGGATGACGCGGTGTTTTCTCTCGATGATATCCTACGTCCGAAATGAGGACCGCGATCTTCAATTTGGGCCTCTTGCACGCGTGTGCGATCCACTCATACCGGAGTCATACGCCACGTCATACGCCACATATTAGCATCTATCAAAGCTCTGCACAACGACCCTTCAAGTCTATCAAGCCAATTCGTCCTCGGAGTCGTCGTCAAGTATCTTTACCGGGGTAACCGTCGTCCTCCGTCCACTTGCCACACGCTTAACGCTACTGATAGGAACAGGGCGAGCGGACTCCGCTCTAGGTCGAAGCCTGCCGAGCCTGGTAGAAGAAGGAGTGTGCGGTCTTTGTTCCAACGACGTCGCCGTCCTGTCCTGGTGTCGCGGCTGAGCACCTTTCCTATAGACCCTCGTCGGCGATATGCGTTGTTCCTTGCGCGCAACAATGGGATTCTGGGGCTTCGGCGGCAGCTTTTGGGACGGCTCCTGACCCCTAGGAATGCTGGCTCCATCACCTTCGCCCAGGAGTTGCTTTCGTTCTCCGATCTTCTGGCAAGTACGTGAGGCATCGAGTGAGCTCACCGGATCACGGGGGATACCGGAACCGTTCCTTTGCTGCGTTGCAGCATCAGGAGCGTCGTACTGGACGAGTGTAGCTTTCTCATCAACGATCATCGATGCTTGGTACGGAAGGCTTTCCATCTCATCGATCCGTGCAGTAGGGGTGTGATAGTCGACGCTGGGTTCGTACGGATTCAACGGACCGTAAGGCTCGCTTGCGTGATGGAGAGGCGTCGGCAGGCCATGTGACGGCACGGCCTGTGTCGGATCGTCAGGTGCTAAGCCCATGGTAGGCGAGTCAGCTGTGCCTAACGCAAGGAGTGTGGTTGCTGCGGGAGTATGGAGCACACGGTCAGTTGGAGGTGAAAGTCGTTCAGCAGCTTGCATACTCAGAGACTCCTCCTTCATCTGGTCGACGAGGATCGTGCCCAAACGGCTTTGGCTTTGGCTTTGATGGCGAGGAACAGGCGCTTCGGGAGTGTAGCTGACTGCCCGCGCATCTGAATGGGCCATCGCGCCGACCTCATTCGGGACCTCTTCGGGGCCAGCATCGGGCTTTGTATCACAGCTGACAATCGGCACGCTCGTCGGTGCACTCATGTTGGTTCGAGCGGAAGCTTGTAATCTGCTTGAGGAGCGTCTCTGTGGGCGTCTCTTCGGACCAGGGGCAGAATCTCTCGCAGCGTTGGAGTTCTGCTGATGTGGTATGATCTCGTTGCTCGATTTCGCATGAATGGCAGAAGCAGGAGCTCCAATGCTGCTCGCAAGAGGGGACGCGAGCTCAATGTCTGCATCAGGACCGTCAGACGCCATCCATCTCTCGGCTGGCTGTGTGGCATAATACGGAAGTGACTGCTGGCTGCATCGATCTGGCGATAGATAGAAGGTGCCACTTGCCGACGGCGGATCCTCGTTAAGGCCATGCTTTGCCCGCAAAGGTGTCTCTGGATAGCGGAGGGGAGCCTCTACGCCATCTTCACGTTCTGTAGGCACAGTACCGCGCTGGTCCTCGCCGGTCGTCGAGAGTACCTGGCTGTCAAGACGTGCTTGGCGGAGCGCATCTCGGTTTGCGGGACTCGCAACTTCCGGGACTACGCTGGGCGATGATGCCGAAGGCGCATCTGCTACATGTTCGGCGATGGGTGATGGACTTCCATAGTTGCTGGAGAGATCATCGATGACGCTTTCAGTAGACTGGCTGATTGAGTGATCGGAATCGTCGATACTCGGCACCACGCCCTCGGAGCGGCGCCGGACGCCATTGTCCAAGGCTCGCCGGAGAAGAGACGTCTCTGCCCTTCGAGATGTCCTTGAAGCAGTGCGAGCTTTGCGCTTGTTCGCCGACCAGTGGTTCTGCAACGCTTGAACTGTCCGTCCGGGAAGATGCTTGGCAATGTCAGACCACGGAAATCCTTGAGTACGGAGCTCAATGAGGACATCACGTTCCTCGCGAGTCCACACTGTGCCAGCTGCAGCACGCTTTGGAGGGGCCGATTTGATACGAGCGGATGCGCGCGTGCGATGACCGTGGGCTTTGCCGCCTGAGACCTCGCCGGCGTTCTGATTGCTAGAGGTGCTGAATGCTGTTTGTGGTAGCTCAGGGGAATGGCGAGGCTGCAGTACAGCATGCGTGTACTCATGAGGATCATGTGAGATTACCGATGCGTCGTCCGTCGGCATCTCCAACGAGACGGACTGTTGTCTAGGGGAGTGTGCATCCGTTTGGTCGTTCTGTTGGGATCCGATTGACGCACCTTCCGTGCTTTTAACAGCTGAATGACTTCGCTGAGAGTCGTGCTCTGGGGCAGCATTCGACGTCGACCGTCGCCACTCGAGCTGATCGAGACGTGGGTCGATGGACATTTGCCGCTCATAGTTCTTCGTCATGCTTGCCGGACATTCTGCATTCAAGACGGCCTCCGTATCGTCCGGCTGAGAAGTGCCGTTGCGTTTGAGCTTCGCGCAATACCGAACCTCGAGCGCGCGAGCACTCCTGCCCGGTAAACGCAGTGCGATGTCCTCCCAATCAAGAGTTTCCTCCACTTTTAATCTGCGAACCAATTCATCCTCCGCCTTAGTGTACCTTGTCCGATACCGCGCCGGGGTTTCGGGGGTAATCTTCGATATCCTTGAGCCGTCCACGATTTGGAGTGCGGTAGCCTCGGGATTGAAGATGTCTACACACTCAACGGAGCCTCTAGCTTCATGTGGATTATTCTCCTCAGCCATCTCCGCGCCTCGATACACATCTTGTGATGCTGCTTGCAAGTCTGCCGGATGCTCAGGGTCTGTTCCGTTGTAGTTGACTCTCTCATTGAAGAGGTACGCGTATGGGTCCTCCCCACCCTTAGCTTGGACATCTTTCCGGCGTGCCAGCTCCCGTACGTAGCGCTTCTGCAGCGATAGCGCGGTCCGTTCTGGAAATCGTTTGGCGAGCAGCATCCACGTAAGCTGATCGATCTCCCGAAGCTTCACAAGCAATGCATCCTCCTCGGCAGAGAACCGATGGTAGGCATTCCGGGGCATGCCGTCCAGGCAACGAGCAGTCCTACGGAGCGCTGGAGCGATCCCAGCGAGGACATTGTAGCGAGCCTCGAGCGCCAGTGCTGTCTTCTCCAGTATTTGCTCGGCGATAGCTTCGAAACCAAGCCCCTTCTCTTCACGCAAATGGACCAGCAGCTCATCCTCATCCTCACGGAAGCATTCGTCAGGCCTTCCCTCCTGGATCGGGTCGAATGTAAAACCTTGCTCAAGTAAAGCTTCCCGCCCCTCGGTCATACGAGCTACGAGTCTCTTGCTATACCTGCATTGTAGTGCGTACAAGGATCGACCAGGAAACAGACGAGCGAGCCTTTCCCAGGTCATGCGATCGATTTCCTTGAGCTTGATGATCAGGGCGTCTTCTGCGACGGTGAAGCGTCCCTTTTTCTGCCCATTGTCACCTGCAGTCAGGCGTCTTGATGTATTGGCCGAGTAGTACGACTCTTTGACCCGTTCTACCTCAGAGTCACCAGACGTCTCACACTCGGAGGGTGTCGCCGGCCGCAGCGGCTTCATCAACCCGTACCTGTACCAGTACATGCCGCACGCGTTGCAAAGCTCGCCGTCCGGTCCCTTCCGCCAGCAGAGAGTCGCGCTGATGCCGCAGTTGGAGCACTTCTTCAGCATGATACACTCGCAACTCTCGATCACTTCGTCCATGAATTGGGACGAGACATTGGCCTCCTCCGGGACTATCTCGCTAGCATCTCGGTAATTATGTGATGTCCTGCAGTTCCGTTTGGTTTTGCGCTGCTTCGGATGGTGCTGTGGGGCCCACAGAGATTCTCTGGGCTCATACAGAGGCTTCTTGTGGTTTGGCGAAATCACTGCGGATAGCTGCGGCAAGCGTGGCCTTTGTGGGCGTACCTCGGTCCTTATCCGCTTATCCACAGGCAGCTCGGGATAGTCCCAGGCAGCGTCTTTTCGTTTCTTCTCGCTTTGCCTTAGATTCCCTCTCCCCGTCCCGATGAACCTAGCAATCTGCTTGGCGATGCTCATGCCGAGAGCTTCGACATCTTTCGGATCAACGCCGTTAGTGGCCTTCGACTGTAAGGCAAGCATGGATGCTTGCACAGCGGGCGTTGCCAAGAAGTTGAGCCGGGTGTCGCTCGAGTCGCTCTCCTCAAATGTTTGCTCTTTTGCAAGTCTCGCATCTGCAACACCACCTGGGCTCGATCCGCTGATGACTGTTGGCTCCTGCTCCAATTGCATGACCGACGCAATGGTTGCAGCTATACTGTTAAGGCGTGGGTCCAAGGGGAAGTCGCTTTCAATTTCCTGCAGCGAGGTGGTAGACTCCCCTTCCTCCGGCGTGCTGCAGTCCCGATCACGTCCACCACCTGTAGCGGTTTGAGCATCGTCACTGTCTCCATCATCATCGTCGTCGCCTGAGGAGTAGCCGAAGCTCGCATTCTCTTCCTCATGGTTGTTATCGTCCTCGTGTTCAAAGTTCTCCGCGAATTCTCGCATCAATCGTGAAGACAATCCGCTATCTTTGCCCGTATCCGCTTCATGCTGCATATGCGTGAGGTGACCATTGTCGATGACTACCTCCCCCGTTTCGATGTCAATCTCGTCTCCCACACCATCAAAGTCGCGCCCGTATTTGTCAAAGATGGACTCGAAGCGGCGCTTCAGGTTCAGGTCGTTCGCTTTCCGGTCGCGCTCGTATTCGGGATTGTAGTCCTCTTCCAGTTCGGATTCGTCTTGCTGGTGCTGACCTTGTGCGCAGTCGGCGAGAGGGTCTGCGTGTGCGCTGCCCGTTGGTTCCAGCTCCCACGAATTGTCCATGCTGCCCAACAGCCATGTCCAGACGAGGAACAACACCGACCAGAACAGACGCGTGCTGGGTCGGCAAGCGCGTAGAGAGGTGGGGCCTCGGCTGCTGCCCGCGCGAACGGCCCGCGTCGATCGCGGCTCTTGGCAACAGGCCGAGAGGCAACATCAAGACACCGGACAAGGCTGACAGCAGTGAAATCCAGTAGCTTCCGAATATGTCGAGCCATGGCGATATCGCAGATGCTACAGTGCACGTTCGACAGAGATGAGTGAATGTTGTCTGGACGAGTGGTGAATGGCATTAGACCGCTGAGAAACGGCGACCTGGGGCGATTTACATGGTTACAGTGACCATGTGACAGTGCTTGCCCACCGCCAGACCTGAGTAGCAAAGACAATCTTGGAGAAGTGCATCATGGCGGACCTGTACTGCCAAAAGTGCAGAACGCCGCTGAAGGTTGACTCGTCACTACAAGACCTCAACCCAGCATCCTTCAAAATCTTGGCAGATGCGGCACCGGCATTGAGGCCCAAACCACCGGATGCACCACGCTCAGCGGCGGCGAGAGAGCGAAGGCAGCGTTACGATGAGGTATCGCAAGGTGCAGGGCCGCCGACGCATAAGCGTAATGCTTCCGCTACTCAGCGCAGCGGTGGCAAGCTGGACGCAGGAATGTCCTATATTGACATCACGGAGTCGCTCATGGCGCCGGAAGGACCAGGAGAAATCTTGTCCTCACCTACAAGGACGAAAGCAAATAGAGCGCAGAAAAGCATCGTGGCAACCAATGGCGCTGACGGGGTGGAGCCTCTGTCTCAGCAGGTGGAGGCCACGGTCAGACTATTTGAGATCCTGTCCGCACGATCAGATATCGACCACCCAGTCTGCTCCGAGTGTACAGAACTTCTCCTCGATGAGATGCAGAAACGACAGGCTAGCGTCATAAGGGAGCGTGATGCGTATGTCCAGTTTCTAAAGCATGCCCAGCACGATATCCCGTCGGACGAGGAGAAACGGAACACCAAGCGTGATCTCGAAGATGCTCAGCAGCGCGAACAGAAGGCTCTCGAAGAATTGATGGCACTGGAAGCCGAGAAGGCACGCATGGAGGATGAGATCGCGGCGCTGGATGCCGAGAACGAGGCGCTGGACGAAGAAGAGGAGCGCTTTTGGCAGGAACGTAACGCCTTCACTCAGGAGCTCACGGCCTTTCAGCAGGAGCGCGACAGCCTCCAAAACCAGCTCGCCCATGACAGCAAGCTTCTCGAATCCCTGCAGCGGACGAACGTCTACAACGACACGTTCTGCATCGGCCACGATGGCGTTTTCGGCACGATCAACGGGCTACGCCTAGGCCGTTTGGCGGATCACCCAGTCGAGTGGGCCGAGATCAACGCGGCGATCGGTCAGACGGTGCTGTTACTTGTGATTGTCGCGGAGAAGCTAGGCTGCCGAATGCAAGGGTACAGACTCGTGCCGGTCGGATCTACCTCGAAAATCGTCCTCGAAGACCCACGAAAAGGACTACCCGCCGACCATTCAAGGGCGAAAGGAACCACTTACGAGTTGCATAGCACCGGCAGTGTCGCCTTCGGCCTGGGGCTCGGCGGTTTCGACAACGGAATGGAACGGCTGCTGGAGTGCGTTCGTCAAGTGGGCGAGCACGTCGAACGTATTCCTTCGATCTCTTCCAGCTCGCCCGTCAAAGCGATGCCGTACAAAATGGAGAGGGACAGGATCGGCGACTGTTCGGTCAAGCTGGGTGGTGTCGGAAAGGAGGAGCAGTGGACCAAGGCTTGCAAGTACATGCTCACCTGCTGCAAATTCCTGCTCGCGCATGCGAGTCATGCTGCGAATGAGGCCGATACCAAGTATGGGAGGTGAGAGGAGGGATTACCACCCACGGACAGTATCGATCGCTATCATCGTGTGGCCTGTACCCAAAGGTGATATCGCATGGCATTCCTCAGCAGCCAACGCGGAAGAAGAGCAGCACAGCTCATCGCTGCTGCCTATGCATCGAAGCCACTCGCACTCCTCCCCCCACGATGGATGAGCAGGCCACTCCGTTCGCCTCACGGATATTTGCACTCTGTCAACCTCCTATAACGCCTCAAGAGACTCCTGAAGCGATCGAACACGACTCTCTTAGACAAGCCCAAGTTGGAGGCAGTGCTGATGGCACAACTACACACTTGCACCTCGTCGAGCAAGATTGCTCGGTGCTGGTCCCACCGTCTCACCTACGCCCGGAGGAATCTCCGCTGACCGGTCATATATCATACCATCCCCATGCGTGCCCGCAGCGATGCCTCCGTTTGAATCTCACCCACCACATGTGGCATAGCGACAGCAGCTTCACACAGCAACCGCAGCGATCTTTCGCATGATTATCCACTGTTGTTGGCCGCGAGTACATACTCTCCTGAACAAAATGAAGAGACCTGTCACCTCCCTCCCAACTCGATCATAAACCGAAAGTCCCGGTTCAACCTCGGCAATTGAAGATATGTTTTCAACCCCACATGGCCACGACTGCGAAAATGGTAGCCGGAACCCACCCAAACTTGTTCAAGAAGTTCGGAACCCGCGCGAAATGGAAAGCGCATGGCGAACTCTAAGAAAAGGGTTACTCGGGTACCATGGAACAAGAAATCATCTGGTTCTTTGTGACTTTTTGGGTCAGTCCCGTGAACGAGAAAAGAGCCCAGCAACGCGGATGGGCTGGGCGTGGATCCAGATGGATGGTGATGTTTCCACACAATGTGTTTGGCCTCGTGCTTTCGATATCAGATAGAGGTCGATATGAACGCGCTGTCGGACTACATGGAAATGACTATAAACACCCATACAATGCACTGCTGGTTTGCTTTGTTCACGTCCTCAAATATCAACGGGCAGTTTTGTGACCTCGACCCTGCGCCCAGAACCCCCTCTCTTTTCACCTGGGCAGCCAATGACAAGTAGAGTCGGGGTATCTGCGGCCTTTCCTTGCGCTCGCGGGTTTATGGTGGCAATAGTAAAGTAACCGTGAAGCTTTCAGGCGACGCTGGAGTTTACGTCTCGTCTAGCTTTGGCGGCGCAGGTTCCTTTTACAGCTGAGCTTGCTGGTCGTCGATGACCGGAACGAACAGCGCATCCCGGTTGGAGGAAATGTGTGTGTTGGTTTCGGAGTGAAACATCTTGACTCGACTTCGACAATGCTCGATCCATGGTTCACGTGAGCCACTCCGTTCAGACTCCAGAGTTTATCACAGCCGACCGGGAAAACCGAGTGCCGGAAAGCAAAGACCCAGTGCGCGCGACGGGGTTTGCCGATGTGGGGGTTGCCTTTTTTGCCTTTCTGAGGAGGAAGACGGAAAAGCGGAGGGGAGGGGAGGGGGAGTGGAGATGGGTGTTTCGCGACGGGGGAATTGCATCGCTGATTGGTACGGACACCATATGTATCCATATTCATATCCAAAGAAAGGTTTCACCGAGTCTTTCTGCGCTGTCCGATATTAGACTAGGTAAGGTACGCGTCAAGTGACCGCACTCACCTTTTTCCCATCGAGCGTGGAAATCAGGCATCGTGCACCATGAACAAGCAAGCAGGCTTGGCAGACCGGGTGCGATGTGCCGGTTGGGCGGACGCCACGGTGGAAAAGCCATCAAAGCCATTGCGCGCGCCTTGTGAACGCCCCCGGCGTCAAGCGAGTCATCAGCAGCGCATGGGGGGACAAGAAAGAGAACAGCATCGAATGAGACTTTGATTCACCCCGATGGATAAGATAAGGGTGGTAACAGGGGGGTCCTCCACGTTCTGTTCTCTCTCTCTTGCGGGGGGACGTGAATCGTGATGATCGGTTCGATTTGCAGCTGTGTCATCTCATCAGGGCCGGGCTGAACTTCAAAGGTGCGGCCGGCGCGCGACTGGCGTCGGCTTTTGGGGACCAAACTTGCCAACGTTCCTTTTCTTGCCTCCTTATTCCCGTTGCGATGGCCTACAGGCTACACTGGTGGCTTTTGAATAGCGGCGTCTGAGAGCGTGCAAACATCTCCGCGGACGGGGAAGGCACATGAGGAGAGTCTGGCTCGTACGAACCATTTGCGCTGGGGATTTTTTGATCGCCTGCGTATCGGGTGTATGAACGAGAGAATGCTTTGCGGCATGGTTCTGTTTCCCAGCTGTTCGACGAGTTTGTGAGATTGTGTTTGCGATCCTCCGTTTTGGTGGTGGATGGAAGTCGACATCGTGGAGGCGTCCTCACGCCTTTGAAGCTGGCGTCGGAGGAAGCGTCTGGTTCACATATTCGATCGAGGAAATCGCCGAAGGGAGACGACACACGTGACATGACCATTGCGGACAAACGCATTCGCCGGAGGCAGAGAGCCTGAGAGGATGATGATGGGGATGGAGAAGGGAAACACTCGACCAATCATCAGCGGACGAGACCCTGACCGATGAGCACATGATGCAGGAGGGAGGTGTGGTCCGTGTGGAGAAGGAAACAGCGGGAGGGGGAAAAGGCAGGGCGGGAG
>Ga0268244_10000222_pt1 | contig 24559 bp, 26 predicted proteins | sample AgamicMgSfe_FD_200258 | JGI IMG/M metagenome (GOLD analysis project Ga0268244, IMG submission 200258) | Agave microbial communities from Guanajuato, Mexico - Mg.Sf.e (v2) (version 2) | ecosystem: Host-associated > Plants > Phyllosphere > Phylloplane/Leaf | place: Guanajuato, Mexico | collected... | reverse complement strand
GCCCTGGGCGGCGCCGCCCGCGCGAGGCGCACCCGAATCGCCTTCGGCTTGTTTGCGCGCGACCAGGGAGAAGGTCCGGCGGGTGCTGAGGCGGGTGGCCGGGAGGAGGAGGGTGCGGAGACGGAGAGAGGTGGACATTGTTGGTGGTTCTGGGGTGTTTTGGTTTGGTTGGTTCTGCTTGGAGGTCAGATGGGTTGGTTGGGATGCTGCTTAAGGCGAGGGGTGGGAAGGGTGCGTACTGGAGGGTAGATGGTGTTGTCTAGACTTGATTATTATTGTGTGTTGCTTGATGATGTTTGGATTCGGGGAGCTTTGAGTATAGCTGGAGCTCTCAATCAGGAACGCCAAGCGGAGGTCGAGCGGAGTTGGACGGGCTTGCAGCGTCATATGTAACCCATACCTTCAATGTTCCTGTTCCCTATGTACATACGGACTTCACCTCCCTTTGGTATGATATATTGATTCCGAAACAACAGGTGAGTGCATCCAGACGTTCGCCGATCAAACGCTTTGCTTCAACTTCAATCAATTCACCTACCCGTCCATTCGCATTTCGACGGCGGTACTAGCAGAACGATGAGCTCCAAAGTGCGGAAGCGGTGTGTTTGCAGGCAGGGCATCATCGCTCAAAACTACCGTCTGGTCTCCTACTGTTCAGCGTGCAACAACGTTCTCTAGCCTCGACCCTTGCGACGTTGACCTACTGTATCTGCTGGTCCTTGTGTGCTCAATTGCTTGCTCCCTATTGTTTACGGGAGAGATCCAAGGCTTGCAGATGTACTGACCGAAGCTATCATCAGACGCGACACTTCCTCATCCCTTCGCACCCAAAGAATATCGACCACGACTCGTCACGCTGCGTGGTCTGCAGCTTCCCAATCGCTCGCCGCATAGCCATCCTCTTCACCCGTGACGTCGATCAGTCGTCAAGATGGTCGGGATAGGTCCAAAACGGCGCCCCAGCCGTAAGGGGTCGATGGCCGACGTGCCACACGATCTTATGCAAGAGATCAAGAGGCTGGAGGACTTGTTCACGGTTGACACTGCCAAGCTCAAGGCCATCACCGACCACTTCATCTCCGAGCTGGCCAAGGGTCTGTCGAAGGAAGGTGGCAGCATCCCTATGAACCCGACGTGGGTGATGGGCTTCCCCACCGGCCACGAGCAGGGCACCTTCTTGGCTTTGGACATGGGCGGCACCAATTTGCGCGTTTGCGAGATCAACCTGCCCGAGGAGAAGGGCGAGTTCGACATCATCCAGTCCAAGTACCGCATGCCGGAGGACCTCAAGACGGGCACGGCGGACGAGCTGTGGGGTTACATTGCCGATTGTCTGCAGCAATTCATCGAGTACCACCACGAAGGCGAGAAGCTCGACCGGCTGCCCCTCGGCTTCACCTTCTCCTACCCAGCAACGCAAGATTACGTCGACCACGGCGTGCTGCAGCGCTGGACCAAGGGCTTCGACATCGAGGGCGTAGAAGGCAAAGACGTCGTGCCGCCGTTTGAGGAAGCGCTCCAAGAGCGCGGCGTACCCATCAAGCTCACGGCGTTGATCAACGACACGACCGGCACACTGATAGCTAGCAGCTATACCGACTCGGAGATGAAGATCGGCTGCATTTTCGGCACCGGCTGCAACGCCGCGTACATGGAGACGTGCGACCAGATCCCCAAGCTCGAGCACATGAAGCTCGACCCGCAGCAGGAGGTCGCCATCAACTGCGAGTGGGGCGCCTTCGACAACGAACACAAGATCCTGCCCCGCACTCAGTACGACATCATCGTCGACAAGGACTCGCCACGCCCAGGTCAGCAAGCTTTCGAGAAGATGATCGCCGGCCTCTACCTCGGCGAGCTCTTCCGCCTCGTCCTGGTCGACCTGCACCAGAACGCCAACGTCAAGATCTTCGAGGGCCAAGACATCTCCGCCCTGCACAAGCCGTACTCCCTCGACGCCTCCTTCCTGTCGGACATCGAAAACGACCCCTTTGAGAACTTGCAAGAGACCCACGACACTTTCGATACCAAGCTCAAGATCAAGTGCTCGAAGCCGGAGCTGGAGCTGATGAGGAGACTGGCGGAGCTGATCGGGACGCGCAGCGCGAGGCTGAGCGCCTGTGGCGTCGCCGCCCTCTGCAAGAAGAAGGGCTACAAGACGGCACACGTGGGCGCCGACGGGAGCGTGTTTAACAAGTACCCTCACTTCAAGGTGCGTCACCCAACTTACCTCCACACCAGACCTTGTTAGATGATGAATACTGAGATTGTACAAACAGGCTCGCGGTGCGCAAGCGCTCAAAGAAATCCTTGACTGGGACAAGGGCCGCGACGGCAAGCCGCTCGGCCGCGGCCACGACCCGGTCGAGATCCTGCCGGCCGAAGACGGCTCCGGTGTCGGGGCTGCGCTGATCGCCGCGCTCACGCTGAAGCGCGTGCAGGAGGGCAAGACGATGGGGATTCGGGACCCAGAGTCTATGCTCAAGGGCACGGCGGCGCAGAGCTCGGATAATAAGCAGGTGGGCGGGAAGTAGAGGACCCTGTTGAATGAACGCAGCCTGTGGTACGTTTGGTGTGTCGTATTGATGGCAGACCATACATATGCACGTGAACAGGAGGCTAGAAGGCAGGCTAATTGCATGATGTTTCATCACGATCGTGAAAATTTGGAGTGATATCGATCCCTGGCAGATAGAACCACATATATGTACAGAGAGTACAGTAATACATGACATTTCACTCCCCGTTCTCCGTTCCCTAGAGCTCCACGACAGCCGCTCCTCGTTGCTTGATCTCTCGCTACTGCCTCCTGTTGTTCGTCAAGTCCAACATAAACGGTACCACCCGGCTCGTCCGGCTCACGCCCCCCAGCATTTCCCGGTCGTACGCGAGGATGCTCGATCGCAGCGAAGGACGACTGTAGATGCTGCTCCCGTCCCTGCTGCTCGCCACCTCGTCATCTACATCCCCCTCCTCAGAAGTCCGCCGCTTGGCCAGCAGAACCTCCACCCATGCGTTCGGATACTCAGTCTCTACCCTTTCGTTTTTGTTGTGTTTGGAATTGCCGCAGCGCAACGTCATAAACCGCTCGAGTTTCGGCGCGAGTGCGGGCGCGAGCTGGATCGCGCGGTGTGGGTTCGCGATGCGTCCGAGCCAGAGCTCGGATAAGGAGGGCCAGGTCAAAGCACGGCGGTTTTCGAGGCCAGGTTCGGTGTGCAGGGTCATGGGGCTTGGGCCGGTGGCGTTGCCAAGCCAGATGAAGCGGAGGGTCTGTAGGGTCGGGGCTAGGGCGTGCAGGTAGGAGTGTAGGAGTTTGGTGAACATGGTTGTTTGCGGTGGGGTGAGGGTGGCGAAGGGGTTGGTGATTTGGAGGTCGAGGGTGTGTAGGTGGGACCAGATTATTGGTGATGGGGCGGCTGGTCGTGGTGGTGGGAGGCCGAAGGCGGCGAGGCTGGTGAAGCGGAGGTGGATGATGCCCATGGCGTGGATTGGAGTAAGGTGCAGTTCGCGCAGGTTGGGTGGGGAGGCGTACTCGAGGGCACTGCGGATGTTGACCAGAGTATCCTCGGTTGCGGTTCGGCCTGGCCATGCGGGATCGCCGTGGATGCGTAAGGTGAGTCTCTGCATTTGGTGGCAGCGGGAAAAGAGACTCCGCCACTGCTGCCATTCGGTCTCTTGTGCCGCTCGTCGTCCGGCTGAGCGCTGGTCTCGTGACATCGAGGCCCGTGTGCTCAAGACGCTGGCTGTCGGGCTTTGCGCAGAGTCTCGCCGGCTGTACCACGATGTCCTACCGTTCTTGATCCAGGATAGACTGCCACCTTTGTCTTTCGACCTCGAGTCTGAAGGTGACGTAACGCTAGCACCGCCGTCTTCGCTGTAGATGGTGATCGTGAGGTTGTGACAGAAAGGCGCCACTATCTCGAAAGTACCAAGGCGGCCCATGTCACTGGACAATGCAACGACGTACAGACTCCGAAAAGTCCGGCCTGGGTGATGGTCCACCAAATCGTGCAGCACGCGAGAAACCTTTCGCAAGCGCCGTAGTGAGGTACCATCGTCGAGGCATTCAAACAGCCTGTTGCGGAATAGGCTGCCGGTTCGATTGCACCGTAGCAACGTATCCTCGAGCTTCGAGATCATTTTGGATCGGTTGTAGCGCAGTCCAGTGAGATACGTGCGTCGCGCAGCCGGTCGGAAGTGATGTTTGCCATGACTTGAAGTACCTCATCGACAGGTGACGGGCTCAACGTGACCTGACGCATACTCGCGGCCCTCAAATGCGTTCACCTGCAGCTGATGTTTGCCGAAAAGGTCCTCTGATATGCCGTGTCGCTCGTGTAGTCTTTGGCAGGCCCTTTGACCTTATAACGCACGCCAAACACGTTCATTTCTTGGCCTTCCTCTGCCAACTTCGGCATGCGGAATTCGTAGTAGCTGTCTCAACTGTCAGTGATGACTCAAGACTGGCGATGAACTCCACTCACGCCCAATACATGTCGAGCTCACACAGATGTTCGCCTTTACCTACCCAGCCAGCACTAGAGCTAGCTTCGGCCATCTCCAGATCGTGGAAGAGATAGTCGACTTCTTCTCGGCCATCTTTCTCCTTGGTATCTTCTTTGATGAACCAAGCGCTGATTTTGTCCTCGTCAGCATCGTAGCGGTAGATGTATTCTGGGAAATATGAGCGTTGCCCTCCGCCACTGTGAAGAACATGCCTTACTTCGATTGGCCTTCAAAGTGAAGCCATTGTCGGTCCTCAACTCGCCTTGCTCGCTGTACAAGAGCTCAGCGGCGACAGACTCTGATACAGACGTCCTTGGTGAGAATGTCGCCGTCCCCTCAAACGTCCCGGAGGGAAAGCCTGGTAGAGCACTATTGAGCGATCTTTTCAATTGCCACGACCCCTTTAGGCTGTCGAAGATGGCGGCGATTGGTGTCATGTGTGGCGCCATTGAAAGTCGTTCTTCTATGGTACGATGCTTCGTATCAGTACAGTTTCGAGATGCGTTGCCTATGTGCTATGTAGTTATATATACTGTAAGTCGTCCTCACTACATATATGTATATCGTCGGAGCTTCCGCATCTGGACTAGCCTCCCTCTCGGCTCCGAGAGAGAAGTTCGGGATGTGGATGCGTTGAGTTCTCCGAGCAGTGGAACAGTAGACGATACATTGTCATGTACATAGCAGTGACAACTCGACTGTATATATATTTCGCATACCCGATGCTTTGATTGTTGTTGTCTTTCGTGAACAAACACAAGATCAAGCAATGGCGGCACCAGGAGGTCAATTCTTCATCCAAGATCGTTTGCTCGCGACCGCTTCCCACCATGAGAGCTTCGAGAGGTACACATATAATAATAAAGAGGACAGACGCAACGTGGTAGACTGACCTACTCTCAGACTGTGGGAGACGAAATGGAAGCAACCCGTACGAAACTCAACTGTATAGTGAACACGATAACTACTATATTGACGCTTCACGTAGTGTCGTATGGGCATCTACCCGTTCATGTTCGCCGCCTACCAGGTCAGTGGTCCTTGGGAATACCAGGAGAGCGCCATACTGACCCGAATATTGACAGGACTTCGAACCCATTGTCGAAAAACTGATTGCAGTAAGCCCAGCTTACTATCAAGGACTGAGAGATATAGCTGATCTAGCATTATAGGGAGGATTCAAGGAACCGTACAATTGGGACGAATATGCCCAGGTATACTTCCCCAAAGCGGAAGAACTTGTAGCCCGTGCCGAGCAGGCAGAGCAAGAAGGCGACAAGGAGAAGGCCTCGGAGCTTTACCTGTATGATCGATAGCAAGCTAAAGACGTATGAGACCTGACTGACACGTCCAGGCGAGGGTCAGCAGTTTACAGGATATCTCGCTTCCCGGCGCCACGTTCGGAGAAGCAGCGGTATGCCTGGGCCGAAGGCAAGAAGGCTGCAGCGAAAGGACTGGCACTCCGTGAACGCCCAACTCGCGAGGTGGTCATTCCCCACAAACACGGTCTCTCACACGAGGGCAAACAGATCCCGTTCTACTATCATTTGCCTCCTGGAACATCTTCGGACAAACCGGTACCGCTGGTGGTCATCTTGACCGGCCTGGACGGATATCGGACCGAGCTGGCAGTGTGGATCGAAGGCTGGTCGCAGAAGAACGTCGCCGTCGTCGTCCTCGAGATCCCAGGCACAGGCGATTCTCCCGCCGATCCAAGTGATCCGAAGTCTCCCGAGCGGCAATGGTCGAGCCTGTTCGACTGGATCGACGAGCAGTCGGAAATCGACCACGCCAAGGTCGCCATGTGGGCTTACAGTACCGGTGGCTATTACGCCATCCGTCTCGCTCACACGCACTATGACCGGCTCGCCGGCGTCGTCGCCCTCGGCGGTGGCTGTCACTACATGTTCGACCCGCGCTGGCTGTCACGCGTGAACCATCTGGAATACCCCTTCGACCTTGCGAACACCCTGGCGTACAAGTTCGGGTACGACGATGATCTCGAGACGTTCAAGAAGGATGGCATGAAGTTCTCCTTGGTCGAGGACGGTACCCTCGACGGTCCCCATTGCACCAAGCTCCTCCTCGTCAACGGAGTCGACGACGAGATCTTCCCCATCGACGATTACTACGAATGTATCACGCGCGGCGTGCCCAAGGAGGCTCGTTTCATCAATGGGCGCAAGCACATGGGCGAACCGGAGAGTTTCGTCATCATCTTGAATTGGCTCTACAAATTGTTTGGGATCGAAGCCAACCCGGTAGATCAGCTGAAGACCTTGCCGTTCAAGCCGAAGTTTTGATTAGGCCGTTTTTGAAGCGTGGTGCACGCGTCTGATGGTCAAACAACGGGTATTTGGAAATCAGTATCTTGTCGTTGAGGTGCAGGTGGTTCAGGATATCGGCTTGAGGTCCCTATAAATGGACTTGTAGACACGAGCAAGCAATGAAGGCCGGGGGCTCCCAGCTTCCAGTCTACATTTCCCGCAAACTTGAGATCGGACTTGATCTTCCGCTGGCATTGGTTACGATAAATAGACATGTTTCGTGTTTGATCTTTCTCCGTTGCGACTGTGCCTCGTGTTAGCAACACTGTGACAGCAGCTTGAATGGATCGACTGAGTAATTTTCGACCTTGGGCCCTCCAACCTTGATTGGAAGCTGTATGGGACACGCAAGAGAACTGCACGCAGTATCACGTCTGTAATGTCAATCTCGCTCGAGTAGATATCTCTGTCGGCAACACATGTATTCCCATGATCTTCCGTGAAGGACGGCCATGTGGCGTTCGTATGTGGCGGTGCCAGAACCCACTACTGTAGCTCGAACCACCTCACTCCCGCATTGCGATCTTTACACCTACACCGAGCGAAGAAAGATACACAGTAATCACCAGACACACAGAATCGCTGTTGCTGTTCCGCCATGGCTGATCTGGACGACATGGAGATCGACCCGGCAATCGCGGAAGCGATGGGCTTCGCAGGCTTCGGCGGGAAGAAGAGGAAGCAAACCGCTGCGGACGAGGCCTTCGTAGATCCGACTCTGAGCAAGCACGCCAAAGGAAGCGAAGCGCCGGGCAGAGGTGCGAACACCACCGCCCTAGGCAACAGACCTTCGTCGAGCTTCCCCACAAGTGCGCAAGAAAGTGGCAAGCCGGACGCGACTACAGCACCTGACCCCGGCGGACGGCCTTCGAACGAGAACCTACCCGCGAGTAGCCAGGATGATGCTGCGAAGCTTCAAGCACTGCGTCAAGGAGTGAGGAACGAACGTGGCGACATGGTCTACTTCCTCCCGAGCTTCTTGGAGGACCCGTGGAAGAACCTGAGTCAATGAAGCGTGGTGTGCTTCACCGTACGCGTCTAGAGTGCATTCACGAATACGGAGCGCCTTTCGCCAATGCATTCAATACGGAGACGAGTTGTGCCAGCGCCATTCACCTTCTAAAGAGACACTATGCTGGTGATGGTATATCTAAATTTCATTGAAGGCCGAATGTACAATCGGCATACCATCCGGCAGGAGTCGGTCGACTCATGGTTGCTGTCATCGGCAACCCTTGGCTCGTATAGCACAGCGAAAGGCTTGCGCAATTTGCAGACGCTGCTATCAGGCTTCTCCTCACGATCGAAGAGGTATGTCTATATTTTACTTTCCCTTGTATCACGCACGAATCGTGAGGTCGTGCTCACTGGACTATTAGGGACTGCGGCCGGCGAAAGCAGCTACGTAAGGACTACGAACAGCTCGGCAAGGTCGGACAAGCGACGGGTCTGACTGTATACATAAGTCCAACCCAGGTACACTGCACGCGCAGTATGGACTCGTCATGGTCGTGAAGTGCGATTCGTGGTGCGGGCTGTGTTTGGCGCGATTCTGTGATGAAGCCTCGGATGTTGTTTCTCGGCGTCCTGGAAAAGCAAGCTGAAACGGTGCGCTTTGCAAAAGGGTGTTCACGGCATGCTACAGCCCCCAATCGTCTGTGCCTGGCTCGATCGAGTGCACTCCTTGACAGGATCAATTCCCAGCTGTGCTGACCTGCTTGCTTCATCTCAGCCAGCGATTGCGCGACCGACACACCGCGTCATCTCGCCTTGAGCGACAGGATGCTCTCGCCGACACCTTCAGGGCTAGGCGTCTGGGCACACACGTCGGGCTCGAACCCCAATTCTTGCACCAGAAAATCTCTCGTAGTCGGTCCGATAGTAACTATGTTCGTCTTCATCGGGCCTGAGACAGCCTCTCTGTTTCCCTCGCTGAACTTGCCGGTTCTCTCCTCTAGCCAGCCTAGTGCATTAAGCATGGCTTCGCAGCCCTGCGGGCTGAAGACGACCACCCACTGCTCCTTCACGTGCGCTGCTTTCGCTTCACGAAGTAGATCCGAGAAGTCTTCCTCGAATGTCGCCATCTCGCCAGTCTCGTACACAATCACTTCGAATACCGGCGTTCGCTCGGCCATTGGCAAGTCCTCTGATTGCAAGGTCTTTGGTATGATGTCTCGACGCTGCTCGCCGACTAAAAAGAGCAGCGGCAAGGGTCGACCCTCTAGATGCGTGACCTCAGGTGATAAAGTCTTACGATGCTCCAGGATCGCTTGAGCCAATGCCGCGCCGTTGCCACTCTCTTCTCCCACGATCGGACATGGCAGGTCCAAAGCATTGACACCCCTTGCAGTGGCCGGGCCAACCACGTACAGAGGCATGTCCTTGTCGAACAAGGCATTGATCTTACTAGGGTCTAGCTTCGCAACAACGGTGGCGAAAGCATCGACCGCTCGCTGTGAGGTGAAGATGACCCCGCCGTATTTCTTCGCCGGGTTATTCGTCGCCTTCCTCCGAGCATCCGCTTCGCTTCCGCCCGCAAAAGCAAACCGCTCCGCCGCGCGCCGTAAAGTCCTCAGCGCATCGTCGCGGAACATGTGCTCGAGCACCGGCACGAAAATCGGTTTATGTTTGCCGTCTTCGAGCTTCGCCAGGTACTCCTCATAGCCATCGTCGGGTGAAGACCGGGTTTTGAGAAGGTATACTGGGATATGGTCTATGTTGAGATGCTTGACTCCATCGGTGAGACCATTCATCCTTGGGATATTGAAGGCTGCATTTGCGGCTGATCACACGACTGGACGAGAACGTTCAGGACAGCCTTATGTTTGTTTCTCGGGGTGTGTTTTCATGTTCCGGGCGCGCCCGCTTTGGCGGCTGCGAACCCGCCACCGCCAGCCTTACTTGCCTCAGGTTGCCTTTCACTCACCATTATCGTGAAAAGCACGGATCAAGGCGTCATGGAGGATGCCGCTCACAGAGTTCGAGTTTCCCATTCTCCAGCACTTCCTCTGCGTCGTAGAGACGCGCACGGGAATGCCGGCTCAACCCCTCGACGCAACTCCTGAGCAGCGCGCACGGCAGCAGGAGCAAGACAGCGTGCCCAAGCCGTTGCCCAAAGGCGTTGTGCTTGGCCCAGATGGCAAACCGTACGCTTGCGCTCTTACCGACAAGATCACAACGACACTGCTGACATCGCTATAAGTTGCCGCTCGTGCACATCGGGTGCAGCGTTCAAATCATGGTCCGCCATGACCAAAAAGCAAACCGACCCCTCTACCGCAGTCACTACCGTTCCGCCTGCGGCCACGGGCACTGCGGCCGAGCTACCACCCGGATGCCCGCCCGATGTCGACGAGCTCGGACGATCGACGTGGAACCTCCTCCACGCGATGACCGCGACATATCCCGAACGACCCTCGATCACCCAACAATCGGAGACGAAGCAGTTCATCAGTCTCTTCGGCAAGATGTACCCTTGCTGGGTGTGCGCCGATGACTTTCGGGCGTGGATGAAGGACGGCAATGAGCCCAGAGTGAGCAATAGGGATGAGTTTGGGAGGTGGATGTGCGATGCGCACAATGCGGTCAACGTCAAGCTTGGAAAGGAGGCCTTTGATTGCAACAAATGGGAGGAGAGGTGGCGCACTGGCTGGAAAGATGGTCGGTGCGGATAAAGGGATATTGGATTGGGAGCGGTGGTTTGGTTCAAAGCATAGCGATGGCGTTGGTAGGCGACTCGCATCTGTCGTGGCGCTATTCGATCTTTCAAAGGCTCGCAGTTCCAACATGTTGGAGTCTCCGATTTATCCATAACGCTTGCAGTGCAGTAAGCTGTGCATATGGGACGACTATGCGAGCCTGCGCTCTGCCGTGAAGCACATTACGGAGAGTGGCTTCCACCCTGGCCTGAGACCGTCTTAACACTCTTGCCTCTCGCGAGACCAGTCATCAGACATGCCGTTGTGACTTAGACTGCTCTTTTCTCAGACTGTATGCTGCTCAAAGGGTGGAGCCGTGTGGTGCTACCGTTTGTGATGCTCGATTTCCCTAATCGGGTTAGCCTAGCATGGCGACCTCACTTCAAAGTTCAAACGGTCAAGCATCATCAGCAGCAGCAGCCATGACATCCGCCGCGTGCATCACCATATGTCGTATATCAACTTGACATCTCTTCTCGCCAATTTGTATCAGTCTGATGCATGCGAAGCTTGAGGTGCCCAATGCTGTGTCCTTGGTTCCACCAGAGCATCCACGTGCGGCCGTGTTGGAGCCGTCCTGATCACACACCATGACCCTTTCTCCTCTACTACGTCTGCCATCAGAGCTTCGCATCAGGATCTACGAGTACATCCTCACCTTCTCCGGCCCGATCAAGCTACGACAAGTTGTGTCCGGCTCCGAGAACACGACACTCCTGCGGGTCAACCGGCAGATTCACGATGAAGCGTTGTCGGTCTTGTTCGATGTCAACACTGTCGCAATCACCCGCAATGACCTTTGCAAAAAGACGGACCAATCTCTGAAATCGCCAGTCAGGGGCGAGCATGTCCGGCATTTGCTCGTTTCAAACTTTGGCGAATCGATCGCGTGCAACTTCCTGCTCGATCGCTGCGAAGTGTGTGAGCATCATGGAAAAGGCTTCCTGGATGCATTCCGGGAGATGCCGCAATTGAAGACGGTGATCGTGGACTACCGTTACCAACTGGCCAAGTTTCGACGCTTCGGTGAAGCACTGGCTTCTGTCGATAGCAACATCCAGCTTTCTTGTACTGCTGTGGGGAGATACCATTTGTGCTGCGCCGGCCTGGAACACGTAGAGTTCACCTTTCAGCATCTGGCGCTTGCTCGCATCTGGCCTGCCCTGATCGCTCTGCTGCACTCTGTGCCGTCGGAATCGGAGGAAGAGCGGGTACTTGATGCGCTGCGTGAGACAGATTCAGACCTGCCTGACAAACTGTGGCTCCTTATCTGTGCCAAACAGTGCGATTTGCTTGCTACTTTCTCAGCGGAAATTGCGGATACGTGGGTTGAGCCCGCAGGCGGCCTGCATGTGCATGCCGCTACAAAGCCAGAGGAGTTTCACGCCTTCAACCAGGCATTGCAGGCCTTCATCAACCGCGAGACAGCGTCTCAGTGTAGACGATATCTGAAATCTGTCAGGGAACTGCAGGCCGTGTGATCGTGCTTGATCTGCAGCATATGCCTGTCTTCACCGAACATCAAGTGAAGACTTATCATTACTCAATGCCGAGACACCGGTAGTGACATCAACAAAGCACACTCGCTGCAAAACCAGGTGTCAGCAGTCACATCATCTGAGTCAATCCACATGTGCATATACAGGAGCGGTGTACTACTGCGCAAAATCAAACTCCCGTTAACTTGACCTTTTCTTACAATACCATCGTCGCAGCGCTGACCCTGAAGATCGAACAGAGATGGCAGGCAAGTTAGACAAACTGGAGCCGTACATCAGACGCGAAATCTACCGACAGCTCTTTCAGTTCGACCTGCCTCTGAAACGAATCAAGCACGCAAGGGAGCACTACATCATCGAGAAGAGACCCGTCGCGGCCAGTAAGAAGCCCGCCATAGCAGTGAACGTCGCCATCCTTCTCACATGCAAAACCACGCATCGCGAAGCTCTGCCATGGTTTTTCACCCTCAACACCTTCAGTCTCATCCACTCCGACATCTGCCTGAGCGAGAGGTTCATGCGTCGCAAGCCGCGGGCGTGGCGGCTGATCCGAGACGCTGTCGTGTTCGACCGGCCGAAGACGGACCCCGGCGATGCTTTCACCAAGTGTCCGGACTGCGCGTCTGATGTGCCTCGTTTCCTGGATATCTTCACCGAGGGCGACTTTTTCAGGAAACTCAAGAGCGTTAAGATCATTCTGGAGCACCAGCAGCCGTCACGCCGAAAAAATGACAAGGACACACGGGGGTATCCTCTCTTCGGCGACTTCCAAAGACAGCGCTGGCACCTTCGCAACTACGATATGGAGGTGACGTTCACTGGCATTGGTCGTTTCACCGTCAAAGATCCCTCAGGACCTGTGGAAATCCAGTTCCAGCACCAACCCCCCGCCTCCCTGTGGCCGCGCTTTTTGCGAGATGACGATGCCGCCCTCTCCCGCCTTCTCGAGCTCGCAGCAGAATTGGGATACGTCTCCACCAAAGGCACGAACCTAGCGGCGTACCTCACCCAACAACACCAGGAGTTCCGCGCGGGCCGGACGCAACATCAGTCATACATGCGCCTGTTCAACTTGCATTCGGAAGCGGAAGTCTGGGAGAGGATTACGGATACCTTCCTCCTTCAGCTGCCGATGCAGGGTGGGAAAGATAAGGTGGCGAGTTCAGCGGCGATTTAGCTCTCTGATGATAGGAGTTGGGCGGTACGATGGCTTGGGTGAAAAGAAAAAGGGGTACCTGGGCACACGACTGTCATGTAGGAAGTTCTAGGTGTCTGCGGTTTATGCATCTCCTCTCTGCGTCGATGCTTATCACCATGGATTAAAGTGAAAAGTGGAAGGAAGCAGGATTGTCTCATGCCGAAACTTCAAGTCCTCACCAAGAGCCGAACATCCCAGGTTGAACACATGGATCTCACTTGACTGTGGCGAATGCACGCAAATACGCTCTGCCCTATCCTTGCGAGCTACCTACAGTACGAGGCTACGGCGTTGCTTGGAGCAGCGCCCATGACAATGTCGATGCAGTTCGTGGACTGAGGACGTGGCAACATCTGACAAGATTCAGGAAAGCAAGCCATGAAGGCGTCGCCAAAAGTCATGTCCATAAACGTAGTTGCCTGATAACAGAAGCCATATGCACACCGCATGAGAGTCTATCCCCGCCGACCGTCTTCCTCATCCCCCTTCGGCGGACTCCCCTCAGCACCACCATACTGCGGTATAGGCGTCGGATTCACCTCCTTCAACACGGGCGCTCCAACGTCCCCTTTCCGATCCTCGCCGTCCTCCACCTCCGTCAACCCATCATAGTCCTCCTCACCACCCTCCCTCTCCTCATCCTCCTCACCACGCACCTGCTCATACTCGACGTCCTCCTTCGCACTCTTCTTGTCCATGATGAAGTTGTCGATGATATAGTACTGTATGACGTTCATCCCGAGCGGGAAGACGAACATGGCGAACGTGACCTCGAGCGCCTCGTTGCCTTTGGTCCAGCGCAGGGCCCAGTCGCCAACCCAGGGCAGCCAGGGCAGGGCGCTGAAGAGGAAGAAGACGAAGAGCTTCATGCCGACGAGGCCGAGGAAGTAGATGGCGAGTTGCTTGAGGTACCAGGTCGCTTTCGGGGGCTGGCCGTAGTTGCCGCTCTTGATGGACTCCGGGGGGTTGGCGACCGGGGTGTGGAGGAAGAGGCCGTGGAGGACTTTGAGGAGGAGGTAGAGGACGGGGATGCCGAGGGTGGTCTGAGGGTTCGTTGTTAGCGATCCAAATGAGCGTGTGGATAAAGGGGGATGCACTCACGTCAATAGCAAGGTTTAAGAGGTAAAAGGAGCAAGGGTTCGGCATCCGACCCTCGGCGTCCTTAGCCTTCGCGCCCGCCTGCTGCGCTTGATTCACCATGTCCACCGACGACAGCATGCTCATGGCGAGATTGAGCACGTGCGTGAGCATGGAGCCGAAGATCTGCTTGCTGACGTCGAAGAACCAGATCTTCCACGGCCGCTTGGGCGTCTCGCGGTAGCGTTTGTAGACCAGCGACAGCACGGCCATGGCGCCGAGCGCGCCTTGGACGAGCAGTGCGAAGGGTCCGAGAAGACGGCATTCGGCTTGGTCTTCCTCCTGTTCGGGCGAGATGTCGTCGTCTGATTCGGACTCCAGCGGTGTCGCGACCAGCTCATCCTTGGCTTGCTCGTCCCCGGCTTCTTCATCCTTGGCTTTCTCGTCCTCCTTGGGCGGAACAGGTGGTGCCGTGGCTATACTGAGCGCGCCTTCCTCTTCCGACGTCGTCGTCGTCGTCATCGCCATAGTATCCGTTGTCGCCGCCGCTGTAGACCCAGTCACAGTACTGATCGACTCCTGCGTGACGCCGAGAATATCCACCAACTCGGTCTCAAAGATCAAAGTACTATGAGGCGGTATGGCGCCCATATGCCTCTCGCCATATCCCAGCTCCGGCGGGATCGTCAAGACTCTGCGCTCGCCCGGGCACATGTCCAGCAGTCCTTGATCCCATCCTGCGATCACTTGTCCTCCCGCGAGCGTGAAAGAAAACGGCGCGCCGCGCTTATACGACTCATCGAACTGGACGCCTGTGGATTGTAGTCTGCCGCGGTAGTGGACGGATATCGTATCGCCTCCTCGGCTCGGCCGGGAGCATGTTACGTTGTTGGTATGCTCGATTTGTACCCCGCCGCTGGAGATGTCTTCGGCGACAGCGAGTGGGAGGCTGGCAGTGGCGACAAGGACGAGCAGCGACGTCGGCAATGTTGTGGGTAAAAGCATACTCGCAAAAGTGGTGATATTTGACGATGTATTGCCGTGATGAGCAGGCGGCTCGGTGTTCAAAGGGTTCGACGAGGTGCAGGCGGCAAGGATTGGGAATTTGGGCCTAGTCTAGATCCGCGGCACTTAACTTCAAGTTGTTGCTGGACTTCGGCCTCGCTTCCGCTAGACCTCACGAACGTACCAACTGCGAACTGGTTCGCCTACATAGACGTAATAACATATATGTGCGACCAAACTGGCTAACAGAAGGTTCAGTTAAGGCTTTCGCAGCTGACAGGGGCTGGAACTGAGAGTAGACCTTAGGTGGCATTAAAATCATCCGCCTGGTGACTCAGCGCCTGATACAACCTGGAATCCTCGTTGGAGTGTCGTGGCACTCCCTTCCATCAAGCGCTTCCAACTCATACTAAACGACTTGCCACGAGGCCAAACCGACAGACACCTCCACCTTTCCTCACTGACATGGTTCGCTCCAGAAGCAGCTCGTGCAATAAGCCCTTTACCGAGCAAAAACTCGGAAGACACCCCCATAAGAGCTAGCCCTTGCAATAGTCTCCTCATGCCAAGACTAGTAGGTATCCCTTTTGATCCCTTCTTTCTTCTGTATGCAGCGACACACTAAAAAACGGCAAACAAGTTTAAACGAGCAAAATCAGACCAATGGACGAACCCGGAGTCGAACCGGGAACCTTCTCCATCTTAGATTCTCCCATCGTAACAATGCAGAGACATGCTAAGAAGATGTCATACCGCTAGACCATACGCCCTCTGATCAAATTTCTCATCATTCAAAATATACAGGTAACAACTTTGCGATTCAACTACTGTAGTGTGGAAAAGGGTTCATCCATGTCTCATGAACCCGAGGGAAGAATGGCCATTCCAGGAAACAATACAGCTCCTCGAGCGTCTTCGGGATCTCGAATGTCGTCGCATTTGATGAATGACGGCATGAGAGGTACGGAACAGGAACTGCAGATTGTGCCCTTCGATTACAGTCGACTTGACGAACCACGACTGACTGGGACTCATCTCGAGAAGTACACCTCAAGGTGCCTTCACACCCCGTACCAAGTATTTCGCCCACATTGATCATATCACCCCCGAGCCCCTACTTCCCCCCATACCCAGCCGGAGCATTGCACTGCGCCAGCTTCGGCCCGACCGGCGTGATATCAATCGAGCTGGTCGTGACAGTGTTATTCTCCCCGCCCAACTGCCCACCGCCCGTGATCAAAATCTGTGCCTCATCAGGCAACACCCTCAAACTCCTCGTATAACTGATCCCCTCGGGCGTCGACACCTTCGTCCACGCCCCGGGCGCACCCAAGTTATGGTTCACGAAGACCTCGGAAAAGGTACCACAGCTGACCACGATCGTGCCCAGACTCCCGCCCACCGGCGTCCAGACATTATACGGCGAGCTCACCGGCACGGAACCATCTGTGGCGATGATGGGACGGCCGACGGAGTTGTTGAACGTCAGCGGGTTATTGGAGATGCGGTAGTAAACGGCAAAATCCGCCTCGACCGCGCCGTAGAACTCGTAGGTCATGATCCAGTTGCCGAGCGGGAGTTGGGAGACGGTCGTCATGCCCGGGCGGTAGGTGAAGTTGCCGTACGCGACGTCGTCGACGGGCGCCGTCCACTTGAGCATGTTGGTGGAGGTCTGGTGGACGAGTTTCTGGCCGTGGGCCGGGTCACGCTGGTCTGAGTAGTAGACGACCAGCTGGTCCTCGTACATCATCAGGAAGGGCTCCCAGACGGGGGTCAGGCCATTGTTGGGGATGGCTTCGCCGCCGAGGGCGATGTGGGAGACGAATTTCCAGGTGTATCTGTGTAGCTTGTGTCAACACCGAATCAAGCGTTGCAGTAGGAAGGAAGCTACTTACCCTTTGTCGGTGCTGGCGTAGATATCAATCTGCGTCTGACTCAGATCGTCGGGAATGCTGTTTCCCGCCAACAAGATCGTGCCGGCACTGTAACCGGCAAACGCCTGGGGCAACTCATACAGGAACGGCTGGTACCGCAAACCCCAGCCGTTGACCTGGTCGTACACCCTCGACCGCTCGCTCCACGTCTGGCCCTGGTCTAATGACTGGTAGATGGGGAAGTACGGGAAGCTGTCGTTGTTGGGCAAGTAGTTCTCCCATGTGGCCAGCAGGACGTTGTCGGTTTCGCAATCTTGGTTGAGCAGGAGCGTGCGAGCGTAGAGAACGCGTGGGACGGTGTAGTTTGCTGGTGGCGTGAAGATGGTCACGTTGGTCAGGAGGTCGCTGGAGGTAGCGTTCGACGTCTGCGCATTTGCGAGAGCGACAGCACAAGCGCTGATTGACGCGAGGAGGGAGAGTGAATGCATCTTGTACGACGGGAGGATGGTAGAGGCACACTTACCGTCAGCTGCACTTTGAGATTTGCTCTACTCTTATATGGTGCGTTACCCCTCTTCATCAGGTGGTATGTTAACACCAAGGGCATGGTATGCTGCGTATGTTGTACCCCGGTGAACCCCAGGCCAAGTAGATGAACATGGAGGTTGAAGTGCTGTCGAGTGAAGATCTTCCTCCAATTACGTTTCGAGGGGAAAAGATCAGCATATGCGGAGAAAGCTGGGGAAACATAACAGCCGGCCCGCTTGCTGTTCCTGAACTTGGCGATGTCCAAGTCACCAGCAGATAGTATCGGTGGTATCAGAAACAGATGCGCGCACTGTAATGTAACACACTTTTGCTTGCCCATAGAACTCGCGTTCAGCCTTCGTCATTCGCGGCTTCAGGCTGCTCTGGCGGCAGTGCTGCATGTTCGCCGTCGACATCGCGGTCGCCATCGCCGTTCGCGAGCAATGGCTGCCGTCTCCAGAGCCTGATCGTCTTGTCCGCACCGCAAGTGACGATGGACTGATCGTGCAGGTTGACGTCCACACCAAGTACGACACCGTCGTGGCCTTCCGTGCTCTGCATAACCTCCTTGGAGACGACGTCCCATATCATTGTCTTCCCATCTTCACTGCCACAAACCGCAAACGCCCAAGTCTGCCTCTCCTCTCCGACGTCCTCTTCCGCGCCATACGTGCCGAAGCAAGCGTTCATGCTGAACTTCTCGTTCTTATGGCCCTGATAGGTTTTCACACATCTGCCCTCCACGTAATTCCACAACCGCAAGCAGGAGTCCAATGTCGTCGCAAGCACGTATTTGCCGTTCGGCGAGAAACGAACACTCGTCACAGGTTCGCGGTCCTCGTGCACGAGCGTTTTCAAGCACTGACCGGTGCTCGTGTCCCATATTCGTACCAGACCATCGCTCGAGCATGACGCGATGAGGGTGCCGTCTCGGACGAAATCTACCCCGGAGACAGGATCCGAATGCGCAGGCAGACTTCGCATCAGTCGCGCTGCGCGCACATCCCACAGGAAGACCGCCTCGTCATAAGATCCGGACACGAGCATGTTGCCCTTGGGCGAGAAGGCAAGGCTGTAGACGTAATTGTGGTGGCCGACGAGAGGCAGTGGTTGGCATTTCCCCGTCGCAACGTCCCAAAGTCGTATCAGCTTGTCGTCGGAGCCCGAAGCGAGCACCTTTGAGTCCGGGCTCCAAGCGATGGTCGAGATGCCGGCCAGATGGCCTTCGAGCGTGTGAACAATGGCTCCGGTCTGCGCATCCCAGATCTTGATCGTCGCATCAGCCGCTATCGAAGCGTGATCAGCAGCCTATCTCGCCAGTAGCACGTGTTTTCACCCACAGCAACTCGCGATCCACCTCCCATCCGGTGAGAACTTGACCGCAGCCACTCCTCGTTTGTGTCCTCGCAGAATCATGTGTGGCACATAGTTCAGTGTCGTGGGTCTGTCGATCTTTCGTCTCTTCGCAGCAGTACCGTCTTCTTCCGGCGTGGGGAACGCTTTCTCTGCATCGCTCGGCAACTCGTCGTCGTACGCATACTGCAGCGCGGTGGCGCCCTCAGCTCCATCGTACTGCGGCGTGCCATCGGCTGGAGACTCGGTTCTCCTGCGCTTGGGCGAGCGGTGGTGAGGATCTGGCGTGGAATATTCGCTCATCTTCTCAGATTCGAAGTGATGTGAGATATCTGGAGATTCGCGGATTGACTTCCCGATCGGCACGCGTCTGGCCTTGTGTTTACGGCCCGAGCAAGCCGCGGAATTGATCCGTAAACAACCTCATGATGTTCCGAGGTCCGTTTTGATGCCTTGCTCACATGTTCACTTGACTGCCTGGCGTGAGGCAATCATGTGAAACTTTTCTGGCTCAGGATGTGAACGAACCAACACCCGCAACCTGACGGCTTTGATAGCAGCTCAGGAGATGGATTTGCCTCTTTCACAGAGGTCAGGCTGTGCCTACTCACCTACACATTATCCCTAGACACATATACACGCCCGCCTGCAAGACCTATCACCCCTCTCAATCGTCGTGCAGGTCAGGATGATGTCCTCGCGCGTTCTGTCACGGCTGCTGCCCGTGGCAGAAGGCGATGTCTCCATTTATGAAGGGATGCGCCGCGACACCGGCCGATACCCAGACCTCGAAGCACAACGGAGACCTCCGGCGGACGAACCATTCCATGACGACGACGAAGACCCGGAAGCGTTGCTGTACGAGGCTCAACGCGAGCCTGAACCGGTCGAGAGCGCGACCATCAGCCCGGGAGCGAGAGGAGGGGCTGCCAAGTGGCTCGACCCAACGAGCAAGAGGCGCACAGAAGACGATGAGGATGTGCCGGAGTCGTTGCTGATGGAGGCGAAAGCTCGAGGCGTTGCGTCCCGGTCGGTTTCGGCGCGACCTCAAAGCAGTAGACAGGCGCGCACGGAAGCTCAGTGGAAGGCTGCGCAGGAACGGCATGGACTACACGAAACCCCACCGTCTCGACAAGGGCGTCATCCGTCGACCGGGTCACGTTCGGTAGGGACAGCAGCACCTGCGATGCAGTCGAACCCACAAGCGGGTGCCACGTGGCTGTACACGAACGCGAACAATCTCGACGCGTTTCTGCTCGAGGTCTACCAGTACTATGTCAATCACGGCGTCTGGTCAATCCTCCTCGCCCGATGTCTCAGCCTGCTGACCGAGCTCTTCGTCTTCAGCTTCGCCATCTTCTTAACCACCTGCATAGACTACTCGAAAGTGCCACTGAGCAAGTCCACCTCGGAGGTGCTCGTCCCAAAATGCATGGCCAAAGCATCGTGGTTCAAGAATGCTGCCGTGTTCTTCTTCATCATCTACTGGTTCTCCCGACTCGCAAGTCACATCAGCGATGCTCGCCGTCTGCTCCGAATGCACGACTTCTACCTTCATGTACTAGGCATCAACGATCAGGACATCCAGACTGTGTCCTGGGTGCGCGTCGTCGACGGCCTCGTGGCGGTTCAGAATGCGAATATCGCTACCGCCAACCCGGCGCCTGTCGTGCGGAAGTACACCAAATACACCAAAGCCCAACAACGGATGAACGCCGAAAGCATCGCCAACAGGCTCATGCGGCAGGCTAACTATTATGTTGCTCTGTACAACAAGGACATCCTGGACTTCACCTTGCCTCTGCCGTTCGTCGGTAGTCGACAATTCTATTCCAAGAGCCTGGAGTGGTGCATCGATTTCTGCCTCACCAACTTCATCTTCGACGAGCAAGGGAGCATTCGGCCATTCTGCTTGGAGGTCAAGAATCGCCGAGTGCTCGTGTCCGCCTTGCAGACCCGCCTGCAGTTCGCGGCCCTGACTAGCATCTTGGTGGCGCCCTTCAACATCCTGCGGTTCTGCGTCATGTACTTCTTCCGCTACTACACCGAGTTCACCCGCAACCCCTCCAAAGTCAGCGCGCGCACGTTCACGCCGTTTGCGGAATGGAAGATCCGCGAATTCAACGAGCTCGACCACTTGTTCCACCGCCGGCTGAGACAGGCTTCTCCTTTCGCAAACGACTATCTCAAGCAATTCCCCAAAGACAAGACCGACCAAGCGTGTCGCTTCATCGCTTTCGTCAGCGGTGCAATCGCTGCCGTCTTGGCTCTCGCCACTTTATTCGATCCCGAACTGTTCCTAGGCTTCGAGGTCACGCCCGGACGAACCGCCGTGTTCTGGTTCACCGTCATGATCGGCGTCTTCGGCGTCGCGCACGGCTCCCTGCCGGGCGAGAACGAAGTGCACGATCCGGTGCTGCATCTCCGGGAGGTCCTGCTGTACACGCACTACATGCCGGCGCACTGGAAGGACCGTCTGCACAGCAACGAGGTCCGATCGGAGTTCTCGGCCATGTACCAGTTGAAGATCCTCGTCTTCTTCGAGGAGATCCTCAGCCTGATCGTGGCGCCGTGGATCCTCATGCGCAACGCCGGCAAGCGCAGCGAGCGGATGGTCGACTTCTTCCGCGAGCACACGGTGCACGTCGAAGGCATCGGTCATCAGTGTAATTTCGCGGTGTTCGGGTTCAAGAAAGACCCCAACGCCGAAGACCCCACGGTCCTGCTCAACGAGCGCGACGGCTTGCGCGACGATTACTACGGGTTGAAGGACGACAAGATGGCGGCTTCGGTGCAGAACTTCATGCAGTATTACAGCCACTACAACCACACCCACCGCCCAGGAGGCAGTCGTCGCCCCGGCGCGTGGCAGCCTCCGCCCGCCTGGCCGCCTATGCTCTTCCCAGCTGCGATCGCCGAAGAGGCTGGTCACGAGCTCTCCGCGCGACCTAGCTCGTCGAAGCGGTCGGCGATGGCGCGTGGAGGTAGTACCCGCGATGGCCGACCCCCCACGGTCCAGCACCATCTCACCAACAACGTCTCCGAAAGCAGACTCATGGCGAACGACAGCGACCTGAACGACTACGGAGATATCGTAGGACCGGCGGGGAAGAAAGGCCGGGATCCGATGACGGAAAGCGACACGGATGCGGATGCGAAGGCGGAGGCGGACAAGGTGGGCAATGCCGGCGTCCTGGGCATGTTGTATCAGTTTTCCAGGGCGCAGACTGAGCGGCCGACGGGGGTCAAGATCTGATCAGTAGGATTATCGGCCTTTGGCGTGGCGGTAGGACGGAGCCAGGAGGCAGACGGACGCCATGGTCTCGGTGCCGTGGCTGTGATAGAGCCTGGGATGAGTGTGGGTAGTTTGCCTGAAAAATGATTCACACAGTAAATGGCGCAGCATGGACCTGGACAGTGATGGCGAGTGGCCCCTGGGAGGGTTCGGTGAGGCCGAACGTCACCGGGAACGGATGGCTGCGCTGGGAACAATGATGATAGTTCGACGGACAGGAAAGTTGGTTTTCTCGTGAGCATGTGACCGGTCTGCTACGGGCAGTCAGCGAACGCCCTATACAACGCCTCGCGTTCGGTTCCTCCGAGGAGCTCGTGGCTCGTGGGCTCGTTCGTTCGCTCGTTCGCTGATTGACTGACTGCTGATAATGGCCTGAGAACGCCTGGTCTGGTCTGCTCTTTGGTTCGCTTCCCACATGTATCTCGTGACACTGCCAGTTCGTCCCGATGTGGCAAACCATAGGCTTAAGGGGAATAATCGATAGGGTTTGCCGAGAGCTTTCCTGTCGTCAACTCGTCAAGTCCCGGTGGTCCTATAGCGATACGCCGATAGCTAGGTAATAATCATACAATGGAGCAATGCGGTGGAGAAGTCAGATCTGTTCCATACACCTACCTACCTAGGTAGTGACCTAGGTACATGTACCTACATGTAGTGTGGGATCGAGCATTGTTACCTAGCACGTGCCTATGTAGGTAGGTAGGAAGGATGGCATGGTGATTGATGGAAGTGAAAAGATGCGGATGGGGATCAACCTCGGTCTTTGAGGCGTTTCTTGGCGCGGGATGGAATCGATCCGACCGATCCTACAACAGAGAAGTTGGCGGTGACTCCAGGAACAAAGAATGGACGGATGAAAGTGTCTCTCGAACCGTCCTTCCGCATAATGTCAATGCTCCCTTTTTATCACAGACCACCTCGATAAGCCACCCTGCGGGGAGCGGTCGGTGGACTCAAAGGCCGTCGGGAATGCGCATTCGTAACAACGGGATTGACTTGGAGTCGCGCGCGGCCGTGGCTTGGTGGCGGCTGCGGGAGGAGGAAAAAGCGATGTTTATTAGGTGTTTGGTGGGATTCACATGTGACGACGACTGTGAATGTTTGGTAGCCACATGCATCGACATGATAGAACGCGGAGACCTAATCACGCCTCTGATGCATGAGAACCTTTCATGAAGTGGCAGCGTGGCCTTTCGCCTGGCTGTACGCAATGCTGCTTGTTGTAAGGCTGAGATTGACGAGTATACTGACATATGATGAATGAGATATGATACCACCGAGCCTTGTCCCTGTCGATGCATACAGGCACGCTCGGTACCTGCATCCTCAACGACATCATGACTTCCGGGCTGATGGCGGGGAGGATGGAAAGTCAGTCCTTGGCCCGAGTTCTCCGGGGGGGACCCCTTGGCCCTTGGGAATTTGAAACCGACGCGGTCAACTCCGGACGGTTGAGCCGTTCAAGCCACCGCGTAGTCGATATGGCCCACAGGGTCTGGCCTGCAGCAGCACGCACGCCCATCTTTCACCCGTCCGCTGTCATACACACGGGTCCGTGTGCGAACCACCCCCGGCCGGGCATGAGCCCACACATAAGGGACTGGATGCATCCGCCCCGGACAATAACAACCAGTCGGTCAGAATCAACATCCCTTCAAGTTTCCTTTCCTTCCGACGACCGCCGACGAACGAGCATGGAGAAACACGACGAAGAAAAGGCCCTGCGCCTGAACTGCGACGTGCAAGGCATGCACCGCCGAGCCTCCATCCGGTCGACCCCCAGCCTCAGCCCGCGATCCACCACGCCCGACCGATCCCTCGACTCGCCCATTGAGGCCTCTTCCCCCCCGGAAACCATCGTCCTGGGTCTCTGGCCTCACGCGACCGGCGAGCAAATCCAGTACTACATCGAGGGCTACGAGTCCCTCTACCCGACCGCCCACCTCCACCTCCTCCGCTACTCGACCTCCTACGACCAACAAATCGGCAGCGTCCTCGACGCCATCACCCCGGAAACCGAAACCCAATGGTCGCCCGCCACCCCCAACGTCCTGCTGCACCTCTTCGGCGACGCGGGCGCGGCTCAAGGCTGCCGCCTGCTCCGCGCCTACAAGCTCCGCAACGGCCGCGCCCTCGCCGTCAAAACCGTCGTCATGGACAGCGTCCCCACCCCCACCGCGCCCTCCCTCCATCTCTCCC
>Ga0268244_10000219_pt1 | contig 24605 bp, 24 predicted proteins | sample AgamicMgSfe_FD_200258 | JGI IMG/M metagenome (GOLD analysis project Ga0268244, IMG submission 200258) | Agave microbial communities from Guanajuato, Mexico - Mg.Sf.e (v2) (version 2) | ecosystem: Host-associated > Plants > Phyllosphere > Phylloplane/Leaf | place: Guanajuato, Mexico | collected... | reverse complement strand
ACGTGGTGTGGCTCGGGTAGGACGGTAATGACAGTTTCCTATGGTGCAGCAGCGTCGTCAGTGATTGCGGCAACATAGCAGTATTCCAATTGATCGTATGTGAGATTGTGGCGTTCAGAGGATTGGCTTTGATATTGGGTAATCAGGATAACAGCATTCGCTGCCAACTTAGATCATGGATAGAACAATTCAGATCATCAGAGCGAAGACGGGACGAAAGATCGCAGCTTGGGCTGGGCGAAACGTACCGCATGTTCCGCCACCTCGCGCACGTTCTCCGCCACCCTCACGTTGTCCACTTCCTTCCGGAACTGCTCGGTCACGGCCGGGTTGATATCGTGTATCAGCAGCTCGTCAGTGGGCTGAATCTTCGCTCGGAGGTTCGAAGCCATCGGATAGCCTGGGCGATGTCATCGTTAGCCAGGACACCAGGCATCACAGGTAGGCCACAAGTCTCGCTCACCCATCCGTCCCAGACCGATGAAGCCATATCTCGCCTGCAATCTGCTCGCCGTTGCGAAACCTCGAGAGGTCCTGCTCGTCGGACCGGCGAGGTTGCTCCAGGCATTCTTCATGAGGATGAGAGGAGAGGCCGCTGCCATTGAGACGGCCCGCATCCTCGCGACAGCTGGCCCAGATGCGTTATCGTAGCGTGATATGTACAAGTATGCTACCAGAACATTTTTCGAAGAAGTGGGAGGTGGGAAATGGAGAAGCAAACGGAGCACACGACAGGCCACACAGGTCCGCGGGGGAATCTCGGGTTAGCGGCTGAAGTATACCGAGGTACATGTAAATTACAGTAGGGTAAGAATACAGCGAGATATACTTATAAGCGGTTGCTTAGTGTATTTACCTTTCTTGCATCTAGAATAGTTCTAGTAGCCTTGTTGGTTTTTGAGTATATTACTAGTAAAAATAGTATTCTATCTTATTGTAATTACAATTCATAGGATATATAGATAGTAAATCTAAAGAGATACTATTACTATATAAAGCTTATAGTCAACAAATACTAGAAGATTATAGTCTATAGAATAGGTTAAATAACTTCTTTAAAGTTTCTTAGTTTTGAGTTACTACTACTTATATATTATATCATAGTAGAATAGCTCTTTCTAACTACTATAAGTATTTAGCTCCTCCTATATCTCTAACAGCTACTTATAGTAAATTAATTACAAATATTCTTTAATGTTATTAATTGTGATTGATTTGTCTATTAAGTACACAGATTGAATGATCTAGAATTCGAGCCTTAGGAAGTCATCGCACGAATGCTACGTAGTATGGATGGGTATTTGCAGCGTGATAGTGATACCGCGCGGAGCAATTGTGACGGTGCTATCTTCGGAGTCACAACACTGTACACTGTCTGCCTACCAGGTCCTCGAATCACATGACCGAAGCCGATCGACCCCAAATCTCGTTCCATCCCTGAGGGTTAAGCTCAAGCGGCCCAGCCAGCGCACCCGTCCTAGGAATCTTGCCCTCACCAGGCTCAGGCAAACAGATCCATTCTCTCAAACAACCAGGCACGTCCTCTTTCGAATGGCTGATGACGAGCAACGCCTGATCGGATCCCAACCCCTCCATGACCACGGCCCCGTCGAGCCGAGACAGCGCGCTCTCCTCGGCCTGGCCGTCGATCACGCGGGAGATTTTCTCGCCGTGCGAGAGGAAGAGGAGAGCTTTGTCTCGGGTGGCTTCGTCGATGCCGCTGAGTGCTTCGTCCAGGATGACGAGGTCTGGGCTCGCAACGAGAGCGCGCAGGAAGAGGACTAGTCTCTGGTTTGAGAAGCTTAGTTCTCGGAAGGGAAGGTTGTCGGCCCACTGTAAGTCCGAACTGTCTACGGCCATCTGTTCCCAGATCTTGCGAGCTTCACGCTCTGTCTCTGAACGTTCGGCATCCTTCGTCACCGCTGCTTCCATTTGTTCGAGTGCTGATGGAGTTTTCTGCCCTGGGTGAAGCTCTCTCGCGAACCAGCGAAGGCAAGCGTCGACTTTTCGCCGGGCTGTGGCGTCAAGGCTCGGCTTTGCAAGCGGCGCATCTGCCCACGCGGACTGCAAGGCTCGGCTCACCGTAAGCTGTTTCGGGAAGAACGCGTGCACCTCGGGACTGGAGTGGCCCATCCGCTTCTGAACGTCAAAGAGGCTGATACCAGGTTGCCCAGGGCCAGGTAAGCGCGAGCGACCGAACAGATTGATAGGTAGGCTATATGTCTGAGGATGGTCAGAGGTGATTAAGCTGAGCATGGTCGTCTTGCCGCTGCCATTGGGGCCGAAAATTCCACATCTTTGGCCTCTGTGAAGGCTCCACCACAAACCTTGCCGTGTCTGACCCTCGACGGCTTGCTTCCAGCCGCCGAGCACCGTGTTGTCTCCGTACGCGACTCTGACGCCGCGCATCTCCACTAAGGCCTCGCCGGGTGGCTCGGCTGGTGACTGGGCTTTGAAGCCATCTCGACTCACTTTTGTGTCTGCGACGCTATCGTGGCTGTGCAATGCCTTCTGCATAATAGCGTGCGCTGCATCGGAACGCCCGTCAGAATCGTGTCTTGCCACATTGCTTTTCGCACCCCGTGCCAGAACCCGAGACTGTTCGTCCACCACGACGAGATGGCTGACCCAATCGGGTACGCCGTCCTCGGGCCGGAGACTCATGATCAAGCGTGGCTGCTGCCTCTGAGCTAATTGCATCAGCACATTTGACATGATGGCAAGCGTGTTCGGATCGAGACCCATAAAGGGTCCATCCAGAAGCAACACCTCTGGTCTTGCCATTAAAGCTTTCGCAATGCGCGTCCGCCGCGTTTGACCGTTGCTCAGATTGGCCACAGGCATTTGAAGCAGTTTGGTAAGGTTGAGTTGCCGAACGACTTCATCTAAGGCATTGCGGTTCACCTCGGACACCGTCTGTTCAAGGGCGTTGAGCTCGGTATGCCCCGTCAAGTAATCCTGAACCGAGAAGTCGGTCTCCTCTCGTCTGCTCTCATAACGGGCGCTGAGGTAGGCGCCTCGGACATTAGTGCCGCCAACATTGTTCCCACGGTCGGCGTCGAAGCCGACGTATTTGATCGCGTGTTGCGGTGACTGTGATATCTCTGAAAGGTACGGGAAAGTCCGGGCCTGAGGTGGTATACAGATGTGCTGCCCAGCCAGGACCTGGAGGAAGTTTGTGCGCGCTATTGAAGACGGCGAAATGATCGACCAATACTGCGGATCGGTCGTTTCGGTGGGCAGCGAGAAGTCAAGGCCTGAGAAAAGGGCGGGATTGGAACCAGATATATCGTTCACGGATGGATATCGATGGTAGACGGTGGCATCTTGGATGTTGACGACGGGTTTGGAGGTCGCTTGGTAAGACCGTGGTGAGACATGATAAGAGCGGGTCGGCTGCCATGCAACCAGTCGCTTCCACATCACCCAAACGTAAAGGCATCAAATGTTGTCCAGGAACATGGCAGATGAGATGGAGGTAGACCTTGTAGTCGTGTTGTATCGATCTCGCTTCGGCTGACTCGTAACCCCAGCATACACGTGATATGGGGTGTTTGTGGGGTAAGAACTCCACCTTCGCACGAACTGTCGCCGAGGCTGTATCCATCCGTACTGCTCTTCCTTCGTTGCAGCATCCATCACCCTCTATCATGTAACCATGTTCCCTATCTCCCAGCCATCAAGGCCTACAGTAAGTTCTCCTGCACGCTGTTTGGATCTACGAGCATCAGCTCAAATGTTTCCAGGTCGCAAAGCCACCCGCCGCAAATCCACGATTCCAGCAGCAAATCCGGACCTCACATACCCAGGCACATCTCCCATCCGCAACGAGTACTCCACGGAGTCAAATCGAAGCTATGCCGCCCACAAAAAAGTCAAGCCCACCAGCTACGGAGCAGCTTAGTCCACCGTCCATGTACAACCCGGCGCAGACCCATCCGGTATTCTTTACGGACTGTTGGCGAAAACCTCCGTTCCCGGTACCGTTCAACAACGGCTTCAATCCAGTAGCGACAGGATATGTGTTCGGCGATGGGCGTCCGCGAACGGGCTTTATGACCAAGCTGTGAATGGGTTTGGAAAAGGAGTGTGAGTCAAGCGACCGCGTAGGCTGGCGGTCATCCGGCGTAGAAAAAGCGCATCCGCTATCGACAAGGCACCGCGCTGCTCGCAAACTCGGGCCCCCCTTTCGTCCTTTGAGTTGTCGTTGGCTTCTTGAGCAGTCAACGCCACTGTCCCTTGCTCTCCGCATCTACCTGGGTGGGATACGCCGACTAGCTTTCTCAGATGTGCTTGCATATGGCTTCATCACAAACACTTTGTCGGCCCTGAGTCTGGAGAGACCGCTTCTCCACCAAGATGATGATGTCTGGTGCTAGAAGCCGCGAATCAGCCCAGCAACGCGCTGTCTTTGGCGAGCATTGTGATGGGAGTCCACATGACAGGCAGTGGATTGAGCGGCGCTGATGACATTATGGCAACGCACAACGAAGATGTGTTGGGATTTCCGTGATCCCAGGCGAATTGAGCAGAGGAGCCGGCGTATGTTCTAACAATCGTGCTTGCCAGTCCTGGTGGAGAGTGAATGCGCACTAGAAGCACCCTAAGTGCTGGCGCAAGGGCAGTATCCACATACACCATCCAAGCGGCCTTCGCGAAGGCATGGTGGTAAAGGGGACGGATGGTACGAGAGACTGTTGAGACGCTTAAGCGCTAGGATTTCCGTAGACTTGCTCGTCAGAAGATATGGCAAGTGCAGACCTATTCGTCCCATTTATGACTGTACAATCTCCGATGCTTTCCAAACGCCGCACGCCATCGCTAACAGTACAAAATCAACAAACCCACCTCATCAAAAGCCACGTTCATTCGAATCCATCATCTCTCAGATCCTTTCTCTCCACAACAGGGCTGTTGCCCATTATATCGGCTGCGTGCGGCAGACGTAGGCTCAGCGGCGCCGCGTCCGTCGATCCGTACGCACTAGGTACGGCACCCAACGGATCGTCGAAAGCATCCGTTTGCAAGATTGGCGGAGGAGCAGCGATGCTTAGACTCTTACGGTGCACCGCCGGTAACCTCTGTTCGCTGGTCTCCTGCAACGGCTCGATGAGCGTAACGTCTTCACCTAACAGATCCGTGCCGTCCAGATGTCGAGGTCCCGAGCGGTTGTTCTTGACGGTTTCCTGTAACGAGGAGAGGAATTCGGCCATGTCGTCAAATCTCACCTCGCCTTCAGCAAGGCCATACAGCCGATTGGCCTCGCGGAGGCATTTCTCAGCCTGGCTGGTTTTCTCCAAGCGCAACCACGCGTCGGTCGCGAGCATGTTCCAGAAGGCCGCTTTCCTCCCCTTGTCGCCACTGCTGACGCCGCCTACCGCGCCTTTGCGATCAGTGTAGCAAGCTGCTATCCGTTCCATGACAAGGACATGTCCCACGGGGCCGATCAGTCTATCATCCAGGATTCTGCCGGACCACCGTGCGGCATCGTCCAAGGCGCTACCACCGCGAAGTTTGAGAAGCTCAGCCCCGAGCACGAGTGTACGAAGTGCATTGTACGGCGCGCCGACACGTGTGATGTAGGAATAATATGCCGTTTCGATTAGAGGGTCGATGGCCTCCACACGTGACTTACTGCTCAACCCAGTCATGGACAATAATGCGCTGACGGCCGCCATCTCGTTGGCACCAGCATAATAACGCCATGCTTTGTCGTTCTTAAAGTCCTGGCACAGAATCTCGTATGTGCTTTGCGCGAGCCTGTGGTCCCGCAGCATCATAGCGTAGTCGGCCAATTTTCGCATGACCGCCTCTGGTGCATCAGGTCGATAGAAGCCTTGCACGCTGTCGTAGTTGCTAATACTACCGCCCAACGACGAGACACTGGAGTTGCGAACGCTGCCGAACGTCGTGAAGCGCTTCGACAAGCTCATGAACCGACCGCTGAGCCCGCGACGGCGGGACGCGACTTGGTCGTTCCAAGTGGCTGAGGCGCGCTCCATCGAAGGTACAATCGACTGTGTCACCATTTCTCGGACGAAAGCACGAACTGCGGTAGCGTCTGACTCGAAGATACACGGCGTGGGATCCTCGTCGTCTTCACTCGTCTCACGGCGAACGATCTCCGCGAGCTCTTCCGCGGCGGATGTCCACTCGCAATGCGGTAGCTTTACACTCCCATCGTCTGAAGGTACACACTGTGTACTCCGTAGTCGCAGAAGGTGACAGTGTAGGCCGAAGTGCCGTTTCATCTGATCGAACAGCGTCATTGATTTCGTGATGTCGTCGAAGTCTTCGTCATGCACTAGAACGTAATAGCGTAAGAATTCGTTATGTACCCATTGCGGCAGCCGATGCTCGCCTTGGTTTGACGAGTGAAACAGACTACGGAGCTCCTCGATCGGAGACAGCGAGCGCGAGGAGATGGCGATGACGGATGCCACAGGGTGAGAGAAGGTTTCCGATGGTACCATGGGAAGACCGGAGAGCAACCGCCGCAGGTAGAACGTGTGGAACGGAGAGGTGGCATGCGGATCCGTGGTGCTGGACTCCTTGTGAGTAATATAGTCGGCTTCCACAGGACCCGACTGCTCCTCGGCAAAGGTTAGATGTCGTTCGACCAGCTCTTCAATTTGCGGCACGTCACCGCCCGATCGTAGTCTTGCTGGCTTGAACTCAAGCATCGAGGTCCTCTGACCATCTTTTTCTTGAGTACTCGCAGACTCTGTACTTCTCCTGTCCGCGACGCGTGGACTTTCCAACCCATCTTTCACGCCCGTGAATAGGATCCCGTAATCCTCATAAGACCGACTTGCGCCTGTGCTGTCGCGGATCGTGACCTTGCCCTGCACGTGCTCTCCAAAGGGCCGAAGTAGCTCTAACAGTCCGCCATGAATGCCTTTGTGTCTAACAAGCTCTTCGGTATCCTGAGAAGCGAGTAGTGACACGTGCGGCGAGAAAGCTCGCAGGATAACGTGCCGACTCTCATCCTTGTTGATGTTGGCTGGTGCTGCCAGGGTAGGTGACCTCACAGCGGTTGAGGCATCGGGAGAGAAGACGGAGCCATTTACGACGCCAGCGGTTGGTGTCACCGTTCCTGAGTCGCTGGGTGAGCCTGCATCCGAGTGGGTCGGGAGAGAGGTCGTGGAGGCGAAGAGGGTCGATAATGAGGCATTGGAACGACGGTACGGCAGATGCGTCACCGAAGAAAGAGGCGATTTGCGCGGGCGAGTCTTGGGGACGTGGATCTCGGAATCCGAGTCTTGCGGCGACTGCAAAGGGTCATCCGGCGTCGGTGGCATCAGAGGAGCCTGCGGTTCGGCGGAAGGCGAGTGCTGGTAGGAGGATACTGCGCATTTGTAAAAAGCCTGTCTACTCGGGGCTGTTGTCGACGTGAGGTAGTCCGGGAGACCTTGTGCGGTTCATTGGGGTTGCGACCTGCATGGTGACCATGGATTCGTACAGGTAGGTGTGCATCGGCAGAACCTCGGCATAAATCGGCACTGAAAGTATACCGCAAAGACCTCAGAAGACATGTCATCCCGTTGGACTTACCTACCTACGGTACAAGCAAAAATCACCCGAAGCAACAGTGTCGTTCGCGAAAGTCAGACAATCTTTCTAACGGCACTCCCAATTCCAATCGAGCTCTCAGTCTTTGCAGGTGAATGCTCCCTTGTGGCCGGAGACTGACTCAATCGGCATTGCAAACAGTTGCATTCAAACAAACATTATTAGTTCATCTTCATTTGCCGAACTGTGAGATTCATACTATCCGATGTCCAGCTGTGTCTTGCATGTCTCCGGCCCGACTAGTCACGACATCACCTGAAGGCACGAAGAGGCGTAAGCTGAGCACTTCACCTTATACAAGGCTCCAATCGCCGACGAAGATGGCGCCCGCACGGATTCAGGAACTGGGAGACGATCCTGTGTCGTCGAAGACGCTCGATTTAAAGCCAGTTGAGGCGATTTTGCGTCAGTTGCTGCTCGACGTGGCGGAGTATGTGGACCGTTCAACGCCTACAGCAGCTCCGGAAGGCCAGGTGAAGCTGCCGGACGAACTCGCTAAGCAGCCAACCATCCTTCGTTTTACGGGAGGATGGGTCCGTGACAAGCTCTTGGGGGTAGACAGTCATGACATCGACGTGGCTATCAACAAGATGACCGGCTACCAATTTGGCCTCAAGATGAAGGAGTATCTGGAAATCCCTGGTAATCCAGAGAAGTACGGGCTGGAAGGCGTGGCGACGACCGACAAGCAGAGTCAAAAGGCCGGGGCGACCGACAAGTCCAAGACAGTGGGCGGTCTGCATAAGATCGAGGCAAACCCGGAGAAGTCGAAGCACTTGGAGACTGTCACTACGAGGATCCTTGGCCTGGACATCGACCTCGTCAATTTGCGAAAGGAGACTTACACGGAAGATAGTCGCAATCCGCAAATGGAGTTCGGCACGCCAGAAGAGGACGCACTCCGTCGCGACGCCACCGTCAACGCCATGTTCTACAACATCAACACGGAGGAGATTGAAGATTTCACGGAACGCGGACACGACGACATGCGTCAGAAGATCATTCGAACTCCGCTCGAGCCGTATCAAACCTTCAAGGACGACCCGTTGCGCGTTCTGCGACTCATACGCTTCGCCAGTCGACTGGACTACGATATCGATCCGAAAGCGCTCGTTGCAATGCGGGACCAGGACATCAAGGATGCTTTACGCCGCAAGATCAGTAGGGAGCGAATCGGGACGGAGCTGGAGAAAGCCTTACGCGGCCCCGACCCACATGAAGCGCTTCGACTCATCTTCGACCTCGATCTGTACGAGACCGTCTTCTCTGATCCGACGACCGACAGTGCAGATCACTTCCGGCCGGACATTGCAGGATGGGACATTCTCATCGACCAGTTGCGAGACATGCTGAACCAGAACAGACCCATCTCTGAGTGGTTGGTGCGTGATGACGAAGACCACTACCTGGCCTGGCAGCTTGCGGCGATTGTTCCTTACCGTGACGCACCACAGGCCGAGCCACCTGCACCTGGCCGCAAGGCTCCGCTTCCCGTGGCAGCTCAAGTGGCAAGAGAAGGCGTCAAAGCGACGAACAAAGTCTCCGACATCATCATTTCCTCTGTGCGAAATCAGACCGAGATTTCAGGTGTAGTGGACAAACTATACGAACAGAAGCGCAGACCCGACAAGCCCGTTGAAGGTCAAGATGCGACGGCTCGTGATGTTCTTGGGATGGCCATTCGCCGATGGGGTCCGACGTGGCGGAGTCAGGTCATGTACTCGTTCCTTGTTGACATCGTCGAGAACACTCAGTCCATCGATCGTGAGTCTTCCACGCCACTTCTTGTGCCGGATTGGTCTCCCAGCTAACGCGCACATCAGTCATCAAGCGGAGATACCATGCTTTCCTCGCCCAACTGCACGACTACGGAATCATGGACGCCTACAACCTCAAACCCTTCCTCGACGGCAAAGCCCTCACAAAAGCCCTCAACACGCCACCCGGCCCATGGATGAAAGAGGCTCTCGACGTGGTCATGGCGTGGCAGCTTCGCAACCCCGACGTCAAAGACCCAGAGCAAGCGATTGCAGCAGTGGAAAACAGTAAAGTAGCGACCGGAGGTGAGCTACCCTCCTCACTCGCAAAGCACTTTCTGAAGCTTACCGTTCGACCGCTCTTTGCGAAGGCCAGGCCGACCAACGTGACGGCAACGGGGCGTAGGGTCGTCAGCGAGCAATTACCGCAGAAGATCACCGTGGAGAGCATGAACGACGAGATCACCAAGCCATGGAAGAAGGACGCATATGCACTCAACTTGCTGGAGTGGGTGGTGGGGATTCTAAACGAGAGAATGGTAGAAGACGTCTGGCATCTGGTCGTCCCACCTTTACTCACACTGATCGATGACTGGGAAACAAACTACAAACGTCTCGGCGCGCAATTGCTCACGCGTCTGCTCGTCGCCACCCCTCCCCTCCTCCTCGAGCGAACCGGCCTCGCTGAAGTCTTCGCCGAAGCCCTCCTGCCCTGTCTGAGCTACCTACCCACCCTTACGCCCGAACCCGACTCCCTCGACCTCCAACACAGTATCTACCCAGCCCTCACCACCCTTGCCCGAGTCCGCTGTCCTGACCTCCCAGCGGCAGGGAGCAAGCTCCTCAACGCAGAAGACTCACGGCGAGCGCGGATCAAACACCTCGACATCATCGTCCGCAAAGGCCTCATATACAGCTACGCACACTGCAACCAATACCCACGCATCGTGACGTTCTTGTTCACGCAGCTCGCCGTCCTTCTGGCGGAACTGGGCATCGATTCAGTCAAGCACCTCCAAGTTCTCCTCCCCATGCTGACAGAGACATTATCGTCGCGCACTCTGGCCGAGGCACAACAACTCCAGACTCTGACGGCGGCGGTCAAAGCGATGCAAGCGCTGATTCTGAACGCTTGGCCCAGGATGGGAGAGTACAAGGGTGAAGTGACGAAGGGGTTGACGTTATGCTGGTTGAACGGGGACGGCAAAGTCGGTGAGGAGGTTGAAAGGTTGCGGGAGGAAAGTAGAGTGGCGGTGCGGATTCTGCGCGTGGCGCTTGGGACAGAGGATGGGTTTGAAGAGAGCTGTAACTTGTTGATAGCGGCTGATGGGCGGTTGAGTGAGCTCCTGGTCGTTTAGATAGATGCTATCCACTTGTTGCGAAGACTTGAAGTAAGAAGAGGCCAAAAAAATGGAAAACGACGTCGTACAAGCAAAACGTACAGCAGCGGGGATTCGCACGTGGTCACCCACCGTACTACTAATCCGCCGGTTCGCAGCTTAAGTACACCAGAACGAACGGGATGGTCTGTTCTCTGCGACCTGTGGCCGTACGTATTCGCGTTTGGGTTTTTACCTATATAAAGGTCCATAAGCTCAATCGACAAAAGTCCAGGCTTGGGAGGCGAGGCGAAGCTCACGCGGTTCGGTGGATGCCATCAACATCCGCCTATGTATCGCAAAGCGACGACCAGGCGGAGGATTTGAGACTTGTGACGAACTTCCCAGGTACGAGGTCTGATAAGAGTAGCACGACTGATCACGTCGAGTTTTACCGGTGCGAGAAAGTACCAGCTGATGGATGCTGAGATCTGGACCGAGGTGAAGGTTCAGCACACTTCTGTGCTATTCCGTTTGATATCTACCTGATGTCTCAGAGCGAAATTATCCACTTCATACACGGTCTCCACTCTGCTCCTGCAGATGTCCGGGCTACAGTCACTGCTCATGGGCAGTCTGCTTCATTCTCGAGCCGTTTATGAAGAGTCGTGCACGAATCCAGATTCTGGGATGATATCGCTCAGCCGAGCTGGGGCACGGTTCGTGCGAGCATTCATGTGTTGGCAATTTGTGTCGTTGACAGTATGCCACTGTTCGGTAGCGAGGGCTTCGTTGCCTAAGAAGAGATCGCCATATGTTCGTACTACCACGAGCAAGGCCCGTGATCCTTTGGCTTTCTCCCGGGTCGTTCAAAACTCGTTTGTTGTCCAAGAGTATCGTCAGAATGCGATGCGCGCCGTCTTTCCGAGGAGAAACGGCCACTTCTTGCTTCCGGATGGTTCGCACCGATTTAGGTACGTCGTGTCTGTGAATACACTCCCGCGTTCGCAATGGCGCCAGACTGGTCTATGTTTCCTCCACGTAGACCTCGACGAGCATATGTCTCCTTCCTCCTAGAGACGCCAGATTGGATTGCATGTATATGCTATGATCGGTTTTAGGGGTCTCAGGCTCGCGGGAGATCCGCATCCAGCCCACAGGATCGCATTGGGTGATCGACAAGGTACTCGGTTCAGATAGGAGCATCAGCCGTGTAGCGGTCCATGATGTTAAATATATGCGAATTGGACACGACGCAGTCTCGGCCGTCACCACATCCTAGTTCCTGCTCGAGTTCATAGCCAAGTTCGGGTTTGATCGACCGGATGGCGTCGGCGGCGACGTAGCACGACGACGCGGTTCCGGTGTCTGGTGGTGGTTGAGGCATCACTGGTGGGGGTTGCCACGCGAATGCGTCGTCGTACCCCACGCTGTAATCGAGAGTAGGCTGTACCATGGGAGCCGGCACCGGATATGATGACGGCAGATGTGCCATGGGGAAGTGCGGGTTGCTCGCCACCGCCGAGTCGGGGTTCAGGTAGTGCAGATGTTGTGCTCCCGCCTGCGGAGGCATAATGTTCGGTATCGGTTGCTGTACGATCGGGGTGGCGAGAGGGTTCGAGGCGGCGGGCACTGGAGGCGTAGTGCTCATCTTGCGTTCGCTGCCGCTTCCGCTGTCACTGTGTTCGCGTGCTGCACACGACCGGCGCTGGCCCAGTAAGCCCTCCAGCGCGTTGGCCGCGGTAGGGTACTGCGGGTCTTCTAGTATATCGGCAGTAGCGCCATCGATTTCGGCGTCAGATAAGCCTTGTTGTTTCAGGATTTGGCGTAAACGTTTGTTCTCGTCGACCACCCTCCTCGCCGCCGCTTGGATCTCGGCCGAAGCTCCCATGCCGACCTGCTCGCAAGTCCGGTACTTGGTCTCCAGCTCCTGCAGATACTCCTTCCGCCTGGCGCGAGAGCGGCGCTGGTTGTCGCGAATGCGTGCGAGGTTTGCCGTCCGCTACACGGTCGGTCGTCAGTCCCGATCCATCCGTCTGCAGCGGTCCGATCGCGCGAGCCGTCCTCTTACCTGCGCCTGGGTTGGGGCTTCGTCGGCCATGTCGTCCATGTCACGGTTTTGCAGTTGTACCGCCATGGCAGATGTTCGCGTCAATCACGTCGGAACATTCGAGTCGGAGATACATATGTGCGTGAAAGGGCAAAGTTCTTTGCAATCGATTATTAGTCCGAGGGCGATCAATGAAGTCTGGAGCCGGCGGCGCTGACTAAGAGATGATGATGTGTCGGAACCTTAACTCCGCAGACACAGCACAACGCTTGAAACTTCATACATTCTACCTACCTAGGTACCTAGGTAGTTACTGTAGTATCAGCTCGTCCAGCACGAACGGCCTCAACTCGACAAAACCACCGATCCACTACTACACTTTTCCCAACAAACGAGGACATCTAACGTAACGCATTATACATTGGTTATCAAACACGTATACCCACCCTACGCCGCGCAAGCCATACCCCTTGTCCGCAGCAAAATCATAAAGTCCAGCCATAAAGCCTCAACATTACTGATACCACTCATGTTCATTGTAAGAGGCCATGCTGTTGATGTACGGGTTGATCCCCCCATTCGACCACCCCATCATCCCATTCCCGACAGCCCCAGGAAGGCCAGTGTTCGACGTGTAAGCGTTCGTGTTCCCGTCTGGCATCGCCATTGGGTTTGGGCCTAAACCCCCGACGGGATGACCACTACCGATCGCAGCGCCAGGGCCGTTGTTGGCAGTCCAGGTCAACGGATCCATATCAAGAGCATCCCAATTTTCGAAACCTCTCGCAAACTGCGCCTGGTCTTGATACACCCAGTTTTGGCTATCGCGGACGAGCTGTTCCAGGCCTCCGTACATGTCGCTGGGGCTGGCGGCACTTCTGCTGGTGCCGATGGAGTCTCGACTGCGGTGGAGCTGGGTTTGCGGCGTTGCGACCATGGGAGGAATCTGCTGGCTGTAGGTGTCTTTAATCTCGCGAGTTGGCGGTGCGTGACGGCCGCTATTGGCATGTACGGGTGCTACGGCGCCGTCACTTGCGCCCGTGTTAGCAAAGGGTGCGCTGGTATAGGAACCGCTAGCCACTGGCACCATGGCGGGTGCCTGCCAAGCTTGATTGAGGCCAGACAGGGAGAGGTTCATCTTTTGCTCCGCCGGTTGGGTTTGCTGCGCCTTCGGAGATGTAACATTACTGGCGTAGCTGCCAAATTTGGCATCTGTTCTTGCAAGGAGAGCAGCCGCTTCTTCCGGCAAGTCCACATTCCACTTCCGCGCCAACAGGCTCAGAATAGCAAGTGTCCGTCTCGCACACAGCCAGCCTTCGGCGATTTCCTCGAGATGCTTGACCCCGTGGATGATATCGCGACGGGCGTTCTTGTCTGGCAGGTTGAGTAGATGTATTGTGCAGGCAGAATGTGCAATGTACACGGCTATGTTGCAGATCTGCCGGAGACCATAGGAACGCTTGTAGAGCCGCATCAGCTTGGATATCATAGCTGCTGCTTGAGTGCACAGCTTCCGTGGGCTGATAGTGCGCGGTAGTGGTGACGTCGACAGCGTGTACATCAAAAATGGACGGAACAAATGGAGGAATAGAAGTTGGAAGAACATACTGCGGACGCCATCAGCGGTATGCACAATTACCAACACTTCGACAGATACTTACTGCATGACCAGCACACTCGAAAGTCCGCCTTCTTTTGGCTCGAGCTCCTTTGGCAGATCTCGACGCCACGATTCAAGCCTAGTATGTATGTCGGATAGCTTCTTCAGCTCTGCTGCTTTACCCTTGGGTTTCTCGATGTCAGTCGGGTCGTAAAAGCCTCTCATGATGTCGCCACTGATCTCGCAAAGCTTGGTGATCTGGAGCGCGACAGCCCTCGTCCGAGCCGGCTGCGCGTGCGCCAAGGTGAAGCCGGAATCCGAATAAGGACTCCACTGCGCAGAGTCTTCGTCGGGGAACACTTCGACCTTGGGGACGGTGACGTTAGCTCTCGGCAATTGTGGCAATCGACCGAGGTAGTTTGACCAGCACTTGTCGAACAGGAAGCAGCCCCAGAACGTAACGCGCCTGGTATCCTCCTCGTCCTCGTCGGCATTTATCCCCTTGTTGGAGGTGAGATGGCCGGAATCGAGGTTGAGACCCATGTCACAGGCCATGCGAAACGACATGCCACTGTAAACCCAGCCCTTTGCCTCCCTGCCACAACCAGCTTCTCGCACCGACATGAGAGCCAGCGCCTGAACGGTCGTCAACCGTGGCTTCTCGTGCTCGTCGTTCTCCATGATGAGTCGCTTAGCTTCGCGGAAAAAGTGGTCTCCGGCAGTCGCAGAGTCATGAGGGTTCTCTCTGGCGCCGATGTGCGATGTGAAATGGCAAGCCAGCGCTAAGATCGCGTTGACCAACAGCGGCGTGCAGTATTGCGTCTTCCGCCGTACCTTGGACGGTCCTAGAAGGAAGTCGTGATAGAATCGAGTCTTCGACAAGGTAGTAAAATAAGTATAATGCCACGTGAAATACATCGTCACTAAATGCAAGACCAGCTCTGCATCGTCAGTGACCTCGGTCCAAGCCGTGATGGACTCTTCCTGTTGTTGATATTCATCGCCGTCGCTCGTGTGGTCATCTTGCTGGAAATGGATCAAGTTTGAGGTGCCACCGATATACCGGACGGAGCCTTCATCAAGCCGCAGATCTCCCATTTTCGTGTACAGCTGCGTACCCAACGTGGGCGCCTGGAGTGCACCATCCTTTGCCGCTGGCGATATATCGTTCTCACCTCCTCCAAGGTCCGGTCCGACGTTTCCACCCTTTATCCTCTCGGCAACAGCATCCAGGCTCTCACATGTCCGGATCTCGCGAACGAGATCGTGGACCTCCGCTTCTGGCGCATCGATTATCGCGCGTATCAGGGTTTGAAATGTGGAAGTCCTCGTCTTCTGACTGCCGCTCTCGCTCTTGTACACGCCTTTACGGCGATGATCTGAGTTCGGGTCATAGATGCATTCCGTCCCGTACACCTGGGAACATGCAGCGCATGCCGGTATGTTGCCGTCGCATTTGCTCTTTCTCTTCCTGATGGGGTCATTGGCACCGGTTAGCCGTGCCCGCCTGTGTGGTACGCAAGGATAGTGGATGTTCGTGTCCCAAGGAGTCCGCACATACAGTACTCACCTACAGGCGATGCAGGCAGTACTAACACCTGATGTGAGTCAGTGTATGCTCGCAAGTACGCTCAGCCGACTGCTTGCATGTTTGTATGTCTTTCAGTCGTACATCGTCGCTTGTTGGCTGGAGAGTCCGACTCTGCGTCTATGGTATTCTTCCTCCTCTGCCTTGACTTCGGCGCCGCAGCCTGGTCATCGGGCGAGCGCTCGTCTGCGGTGGGATCATCGCCTGGCTGCACATCTGCCGCGTGCCGTGTGCTACTGGTCGTGGCGTGGTCCATGGGCATTGGAATATGGGGGAGATGGCTGCAGCTTTGCGGTCAGGCCAGGTCAGGTCGATCCTGTTTCTCCTCGGAGGCTCATGGATCGAGCGGTATTCGGCGGGACGGGCTGTGTCGGTGGCTGACTTCGGGCCGTCAGAAGTGCAAAAGTTTGGTTCGCCTTCTTCTGTTTCCCACTCTTAGCCACTGCAGCTGGAGGCATCGAAGAGACCATCACTGACTCCATGATAATAAGAGCCAGATCACTCCAGAGCCAGCCTACAGACTCGCAAACATGTAACTTGTCGGCCAATCTATTGACCAATGGCCGACTTGGTCGGCTAGCCGACGACTTCAAAAACAATCTGCACCCTTAATTGTGATCAGGCTGATCATGATCATCTTGCAATTGGTATTCTGTGGTGCATAGTCCCACAAAGCACGCCACCGAGCCACCTGTTTCCGTTTGGAGAAATCTGCGCAACCTACATGTACATGTACATGACAGGCAACAGGTTTGTACCTGAATTGGCCCGTTTCCAGGACGACCGAGAAGGCATACGTTCGACATTGAAGAATGTTCGCTCTTTGTTGCAGCCTTGGAGTTCATCACACCACCATACCTTGAACATTGAAGTCAAGAGCGTTCAGGTACCTTAGGCAACCGGTACACACCGCACCGCCCCTCAACGCCCGTTTGTAACGACTTCAGGCATTGCACTTCACACACGCCTTCGACCTCCATACCAGGCTCTGGCCTCGTGCGGAAAGGGACATCTTCTCTCCAATCACTCTGATCCTTCACTATCCAAGAGCACACCATCGATATAGTCATGGTGGACGAAGCACCGCCGACCGAGGGTATCATCTACAACCCGGAAGCCATGGAGCAACAGGAGCGTGTGAAGGAGTCTCTACGTCCGTCCAAACCCGGTATCTGGACTGTCGGCGACAGACTCCAGCTCTCTCTTCACACCGAACGAGGCGGGGCCCAGTACGCGTGGGAAGACGGACATGGCTCGTGGTACGTCCTCTCTGAGCCAGGCAGCTTGGCCTCGGAGCATCACCTTCTGGACGAGGCGCGTGAGCTGTCGCCAATCTACGTCGCTGGCCCGCACGCGGTCTGGGATCTCGGTACTGCATTCTTGAAGATCATCTACCCGTGCTCACCTCTCCAAACCCGTGAACACGTCACTTTAAAGTACATGCACCAGCGAAAGCCAAGTTTCGCCGTGCCCGACGTGATTTACCACGGCGAATGGGACGGGCGCTACTATCTCGTGGTGTCGAGGGTGCCGGGACAGACTCTCATCAAGGCGTGGGCAGGGATGAGCGCGGAGGAGCAGGAAAAGTGCGTCGCACGTGTCGCAGACATCTGCGAAGAGCTGGCCGCTTGGCCGGGTGGTGAAAAAATCCAAGGCGTGGACGGAGGAGATTTGACCGAGTACTACATCTCCGGCTCCGACCCACCAGATTTTAGCCATGAAGCAATGCTCAAGAAATGTCGGGAGCTGGGCATGGACGTTTCCAACCTTATGTTCTATCACTGCGACATGGGGCCTCCCAACGTCTTGTATGACGATAATACTGGTCGCCTGTCGGTTATTGACTGGGAGTGTGCAGGCTTCGTCCCGAAGGAGTGGATCAGGACGAAATTCAGACTCAGCGGCGGGATGGACTTGGAGGAGGCTGAAGGCGAGTCGAGATACGACTACAGGCGGCGTGTGGCGGCCTGCCTGGGAGACAGAGGGTGGGGTGACGTCTCCGAACGCTGGGTCCAGATCCGACGTCTGGAAACGTGAAGCTGCACGGACAGTACGATACTACTGATGAGACTATATCTTCCTTCATCGGGAAGTCACGAAGCACCATGCTAATGGACGACAAGTCACAGCCGATCTTCAATACGTCTGCCTTCGAAAGGTAAACGATTCATTAGTCTTGCTCGCAATGAGCAGCCAGAGTCTCAGAGTCGTCTCCTCATGTGCAACTGACCGATCCTTATAACGGAGACCCAGCAGCGTTCCTGAACTCCTTCTCTTGATCTACATTCACTACACCTCGTTTGCTTGCAGTGGCGCATTCATGACGTAGTAACATGTGAAAATTCAGGATCTGGACGCGCAATTGGCCATCGCTAGACGGAAGCTAGCGGGTGTCCTCCGAGCTGGTGTAACATTTCCTAATAAGGAAGTTGTGGAACGAAACCATTCCTCCATCCATCCGCCCACCCCGGCTTGCTCACGGTTACAGACGCATTCTTCCTAGAGCAGTAGAACATCGCGCGCTACACTGTAGTCCACGCTGCAGACGCACCTACTGTATGTACAGAAGACAGGACTCGGCACGAGGGCGCAAACGATGGCAACATGTCGTACCAAACATGCCCAATCATTGAAAGTCCCGAGTCGACCCGGAGTGGGCGTGCCACTTTTGAAAGCTCGATTGCCAAAGCCATCATTCCATCTTGACCTAAAAGTTGAACTTTCAGCAACCAATGTCATCGGGATCTCGAGTGTTTCGTTGGAAGAAGAGGATTGCTGTGGACAGAGGCGTTCAGGAGAATGACAAGGCGTACTGTAGGATCTATGAGGTAGAACGGTATATAAGTACATCACTCTTATACGCGTCCAAGTCAATGAGCATGGCTGCCTTGCACCTGGTACGAGCCACTTGTGTCAAACAGGATCTCCGTGAAGGTCGATGCAAGTGAAAAATACAGGGTAGGTAGTGGAGCAGCAGAGCACATGACGACATTGAGTGAACAATGAGTATAGGACACGGAAGACGAGCTGCCGAGCATACTGTAATAGACTACAGTCTATGGGCAGATCATGAATGCTCGATATTGTAACAAGCATGCCATCTCGATGCACATGCAAACAGTAGAATGTCTTGGTGGATACTTTTGCCACCTGCACGCAACCTTGCTCAAGCATCGACTCAGAAGGTCTCCTCAACTCGCCGCCGCTGGCAGGGAATCCACCCTTTAGTCCGCCTTTGTGATGTTTGCACCCCCCTCACCCTTGTTGGACCACTGCATCATGGCCAACACTGCAGCGATGACCATCGAGATGACGGAGATGACACCGTTGACTACCGCAGTACCGTAGCCTCCCATGGCGGCGCTCTGCAAGTATCTGAAACCCCTGATGGCGCCATGAACGGCCTGGAAAGCCGCGGCGGCGCCGCCTGTGTACCCGAGTAAGCCGTGGTTCCCAGAACTTGATATCTTGGGCCCCGGAGATCACTCACCTGCGACTGGTCCCTTGACGGCGAAGCCTAACATGGCCAAGATCGGTCCAGCGACGAAGCCCGGCGCAAAAGACACCAGCGCCGGCGCAACCAGGAAGGCCGTCTTGACAGGGTTGTTCTTGACGTGCTCGATGACGTGCGCAAGCAGCTCTGCCCACTTGATGGATCCCAGGCCTTCAATCAGGAGACGGTCCAGGTCCTTCACCATTCCGAAGGCAGCTCGCGTTTGTTCCATGTTGTTGGCAAGCGTCGGATATGGGTATAGGAAGGTCGTTGAGGTGAGTGTCGAAGCTTGGTGATGGGTGTGCCGAGATGATTGATGTGACTGTTGACGAGCAAGAATGAGTTCTTATATGAAGTAAAGAGGAGAAGGACAAGGTGAAGTGAGGGTGTTTGTTTGCCTAAGGCAACGCTCGACACGTCCTCCGCCTCCTTCGTTCACCGTCCACGAGAGAATGCAACACCAGCTTCACTGTTGACCTTGAGAGCATGAAGTGAATTCATTGTCTGAGAAAGGTAGAAGAGTTGTAAACCAACGTCGCGTGAACATGTAGAAACGCGCGACTTACCTTGTCGGCAGGCTTGTCACTCTCACAGAGTTTAGGCCCACGTGACCCTTTTAGGAAGGCACGCAAACGGGCAAACAACAACAACAACAACAGACAAGTCACGAGCGACCACGGGGTTGTTTTCAGTATTTCGCATTGCACACCTGGTCTAGGTGACTTCACACGACATCCTAACACAACAAATATTGCCTGGCGCTACCCATGTCATCGTCCGCCTTGCTGAGGACGTTTTCGAACTCAAGAACTGGCATGTGTGTGAAGTGCTTCGGAGGGGGGCCTGCATCGCCATAACGATGTCCTTGACTGCCAAAAGACAAGAGGCAAATTGTCGACGACCAACGGCGAAGTCGGGACAATTCCTGGTGGAACGTCGTGCTGCCGTGCGAGCGAACTTGCAGGATCCTCCAGTCGCGTGCCCATGCAATACGATGTCATCAAGACAACATGGGCAAACGTGGGCCAGCGTGGGAGGGGGAGTAAGGTTGGGCGGATCTGGAGTTCTGGACTCTGGGGCGCGGCAGAAAGGCCAGAGACAAGGCCAGATGGACGGATTGTTAAGTGGGCTGGTGTGCTGCAAGGTGATGGTGGTGTGATGAAATGAGAGGTGGGCCATGCGACGGGCAGAGGGAATGGTCCACAGGTCCACAAGTCCACACACCTACAGGTCCAATGTGTGACAGTGTGTGTGTGGGCATTCTAGAGCCCTGGACTCCGCAGTGACGGTCGTTGGCAGAACAGTCTTGAGACTGGTCACTTTTTGGTCGGCGCCCATGTGCATCACATTGACAAAATCTCGGATTCGCTTATTTACCAGGAGTCCAATCGCAAAAACTTCCCAGGGACTCAGAGCGGATGCAGAGTCGCGTAGCCTACCGCAGCCCACAGTCCTGTTATCTATATAGCCAGCCCTTGCGTGTTCTCCCGTGACGGGTCACGGTTGTGTGACCATGTCACGTGTGGCCCCATGATGGCCCTTTCGGTGCTCATTTCCCGCGTGCGCACATTCATCACCCTTTTGCCCACTCTCTCGCCGCCATTCAGGATTCCAGACACCCGTCCCTGTGATAATCTGTTGCCAAATTCACCGCTTCGATCCGTGGCCGCCGATTGATGAATGATCCCAAAAGTCGAACGGTAGCGCTCGTCCCTTCGATGATCGATCCAAGCCTCTAGCGTCGACATCGCAAACGCCTCCCTGTGAAGCTACGCTACTCGGCCGCCCTGCACTAAAGCAGAGCCACATCCGCAGCCATTCGCGCACTGGGCGCAACCCTCCATCCGCACAGGCGAAGAGCTGTCGTCGCCGGCGCCACGTCCGATCTCCACCCCGAGCCCTCCAACCTCCTCCTCCTGACAAGGCGCACCCGACCTTTCACACGACACCACGACAGGGATGCGAGCGTGTGGGAAGAAGACACTCGTGCCCATCCTACCATGCCCATCTGGCCCTTCAATAAGAAGCGCCGGACCAGCGCAGTGAAAGGCGCGGGACCGCAGCCCGTATCAGAGAAAGCGCAGCCAACGCCACCGCCTTTGTCGTCGCCGCCGCCGCCCTTACCGCGACGCTCCTCTGCGAGAGGCCGCGAGCGCAAACGCCGGGCCTTGCCGCAGTCTACGTCGACCGAGGCCCAGGGAAAGAGGCAGGGATCGGCTGGAAAGGAGCATAAGCCCCAGCGAAGAAGCAGCATCGAAGACATCACCGCTCTACCCATGAGCCAAACACTGCCGTCCAGCCCGCATCTACGACCTATCGATACCGAACGACCACACATCTCATACAATTTTCAGCAATACTCCGGGTCGCAAACGAGTCTTCCGCGCCAAGAGTCCACGTCGCGCTCGCGACCGCAGACTATACGCTCCCGCAAGAGCGTCTACGACAGTGCTACGCCACGGCGAAGGAGATCGAGCAAAAAGCGCAAGGATGTGCCTTTACGGGAAGAAGAGATCCGGGCAATGAGCGCGCCGCTATCGATTCCAAAGCGAGCGGGCGAGGGACCACTCAGACGTGAGAGCAAAAAGCTACGCAGCGGCAAGAGAGAATCCAACATATCATTACCCCCCGAGGAGTCGATCAATTCCTCCATGTCGGGAGTACAGGAACAGAGAGGGTGGGAGGTGGGTTTCCTCGACGTGTTCAACCCTCGACCCGCTGTCCGCCTGTCGGGTACACCGCAGTACGTGACTTCAGGCAGCCTACCGACTGCGTCACCTCTGTCGCGGACGTCACGTGACGAGCGCAGGAAAGTTAAGGATAAGACACCCGTTCCGACGGAGACGACCCGAAAACGGCAGACCATCGGTGTGCAGGCAGACGATTTGGATGCGAGTGATCTTCGCACGCTACTGGAGCGGGATGCTAAGCGGAAAGAGAAGCGAAAGCAGGAGCAGCAGGAGAAGCTCGATCGCAAGTTGCGCAACCGGGCCGGCAGAAATCGTGGTGATAGTGACAGGAGGAAACGCGAAGCTGAGGATGTTAGGCGGGCCGAAGAGGCGAAGCAACGCAACGAGCAGCGAGAAAGAGAAAGAGAAAGAGAACGGGAAGGGGTGCCGCCTCTGCCGCCGACGAAAGTGCATCCAGCGCTTCGAGACCAGGCCGCCGAAGCTGGTGCAGAAATCGGTCCGGTCGGGCTGGGCGTCGAGACCAGTGAAGCTGCGGGAGAAGCTCCGTCTTCCGAAGGAAAGCCCGAGCAAGCGGTCTCGGACACAGAAGAGCCGAGCACGCAGCGAACGGGCACCTACCTACAATACGAGCCGGAAGATGACAAAGCTCAAGATCCCTTCGCGGATCCAGAAGCCATATCTGCCGTCGGAGGACGGGAGACCGCATCGCCTGCGCCCTTCGAGACTCCGCTCGCCACACCGATGGAAGACCCGGTCGTCGCGACGGCAAAAGCAGTCCGCGTGTCACAGACCAGCACGCCGCCTCTGTCCCCCGTCCAGACCACCCAGTCTGCCCGAGTCACGTCCGGTCTGGCGCAAGGCTTGCGGATAAGTGACCTGCCCGAGCCTCCTCCAATCTCCACTCACCGTCGACCGTCCGAAACGAAGGAACGCCGCGTCGGTGCGTGGGCGTCATTCTTCCGGAGGGGCGGGACGAATTTCCGAAAGCCAGGCGAGGAAGGCAGAGCCTCGTCCTCCGAATTCTCCTTCTCCAACACGTCGCGCGAATCCATGCGCAACCAGCCCGTGCCGGCACACCTCATCGACACGCAGTCTTCACTCCGCAGCCGGTCCGGCACGCCGGTGCGCACTCAGAGCAAGTTCCGGGAAGACCTCCCGGAAATGCCCATCTCGCCGCCAGACTCGAGAATGCCCTCGCCAGACGTCACCATGGCCGCCGCCTCCGCCGCTGCGAGTCGCAGAACCATGAGATCGCCCAACCTGGTGGACATTCCCAACGCGAAGACCAGAGACCCGGACACCGACACCCAACCCCACGGCCGTTCCGACACCCCCATTGGCCCGAGCGCGCGTCCTCCCGGCCTCGTCTCCGCATCCCTCGCGTCCGTCGATTCCGAAGCCTCCTGGCTCGCGAGCTCCGCCAAGCGCCAATCCGAGCAATCCGGGCTGAGCCGGGGCATGGGATCGCTGAGTAAGCGCAAACCCGAATTCAACGCCAGCTACGAAGAGCTCGGCGGCGACAAAGACGCCGAATACTTCCAGCACGCGCCGCCGCCGCCGACCGCCCTGCACACTCCTCATTTCGGGAGGACGTCCGCAGCCGACGCGGGCGCCAGCCCAGACGAAGAAAGCGTCTACGGCGACGACGCCACACCGTCCGAAACTCCCGCCGGCGAACCCCTGACCGTCCACCGCAGCGTCCGGCGCCAACCCACCCTCGTCCGCCGCGACCCGCGCGTCAAATCCCGCGAAGGCCTGCTCGCGCAAGAGGACACGGCCGAGGTCGTCGACGCGGAGGCAGAGTCAGAGGCAGAGGCGGGTGAAGACAGCCCGGCCACCGCGGCAGCGGCCCGGGACGAACTCTTCGATCTCGAAGAGCCGTCGTCGCGCGTGCAATTGAGAAACGCCCGGAGCGTCGACTACGGCAAAGGCCACGCCCGGCAGATGTCCGCCGGCAGCGCCAAGTTGCTCGATATCCCGGCCGCCACCACCGCCGGGAGAGGCGCTCCCGCCGATCGGGTGGGGGGTGATGTCAGTCGGGCGGCGTCGGTTCGGGAGGGGGCGGCTGCGGGTGCGAAGATGTAGCAGCAAGAAACCCCTGGTCGTTTCCGGAGGGAGCTCGATCAGTCTCTCGCATGTCGAATCGCCACGATGTTATCAACACATCCATCGACCGGTCCGACTCGACCTGCCGCCGCTCGTTGTCACCGGACCCGGTATTCCCTTCTTGCGTCTCTGCTTTCTTTTCTTTCCTCCTGTACTAAGGCGCTCGATACCCCTTCGTTTTCAAGAGAGAGAACTCGGTTCCTCCTCTCCATCTTCTTTGCTCCAGTTTGCTTTGCTTCGCTTCCCTTTTGCTTTGTTTTTTGCTCTTCCGGTCTGGGATTCTGGTACGCAGTCGCAGTCGCAGTTCGCCGCCCTGGACACGTCGCGTCCGTGTCAGCGAGTGTTTTGCTTGTAGTACTACATGTGGTGGTGGATCATCCGGAGGGTTTTCTTCTGTTTTTTGAATGTAAGCTGGAGAGACGAAAGAGAG
>Ga0268244_10000218_pt1 | contig 24748 bp, 7 predicted proteins | sample AgamicMgSfe_FD_200258 | JGI IMG/M metagenome (GOLD analysis project Ga0268244, IMG submission 200258) | Agave microbial communities from Guanajuato, Mexico - Mg.Sf.e (v2) (version 2) | ecosystem: Host-associated > Plants > Phyllosphere > Phylloplane/Leaf | place: Guanajuato, Mexico | collected... | reverse complement strand
TACAAGCCTGGCTGCAACCCGTCCCACTCAACGAGGCCGCCGGGCTACTGGGGAAGACCGTCGAGGTCCTTGCGGGGACGCAACGGCACCTTCTCAGTGTCATAGTGGAGTTGGAGTCTCGAGCATCGGATGCAGAGACGCACGCCAATCTGGTTGGATTCCGGAATGCGGTGAAACGAAAGCTGCAGGTCCTCCTACTGAACTCTTTACCTTCAGCTCGGCTGCAAAACACGATGGCGCATTCGTTCTACCAGCAAATGAGTGCATCACTGAGTGAGAGCAAAGACTTCGAAAGATGTTCGAAGCCGGGCGAGTGCCAATGCTTACCCATACTGGACACTCCAGCTCTTGCTCAATTGCAGGATGTAGGATTGGGCGACAGTCTAGGAGAGCGCGCTCTTGCACATGCAATGCACAAGCTTCTACGGTCGGTTGTGGGAACGAGACAATGTTTTCAAGTCGACTGGAGCGGTCACTCTACCATAATTCCCAAATTACGACGCTGGGTGCAAATACATTTCGCACCGTTCGTCGAGAGATCACTAGCTGCTCTCACGGGCAATGCGTCGCTCAGGCTCTCGAACACCGACGTGAAGCCATTCATGGAGATGGCTGTCACCAATCTGGGCCGCCAGCGGACAGCATCACTGTTCGACTACGTCAAGAGCTGGCCTGACAGCAAAGGTGCCGTTATGGACATCCGGGAGTATCTTACCTCCAGTGCGGCGGCCGAGAAAGCGCATGTATGCTCCAGCTTCGTTCGTCAAGTACAACATCGCCTTTTGCACGCTGGCGCCACCACCACCGAGATTCTCGGCATGTACGTCAGCGTCATCTACGCATTCAAAGCCCTTGACGCCCGAGGCGTCTTGCTGGAAAAAGTTGCTGTACCAATCCGTAGCTACCTGCGTGCTCGAGAGGACACGGTCAACATCATAGCCGCCAGTTTTCTCGCTGACCTTGACAAAGAAGGCAACGTCATCTATGATGACCAGGAGAAGATCTGCGCCGACCTCACCGTCGAAATTGCCAACTCCACGCTCGACGATGGTAGAGATCACCGAATGCTCAATTGGGACGACATGGATTGGACACCCGACCCCATCGATGCTGGACCGGACTACAGAGCATCTCGATCAGAGGATATCCTCGCATACGTTCTGAACCTGTTCGACCAAGAAGACTTTATCAATGAAGTTCGGAATGTACTCGCTCAACACTTGCTGCGTGCGGAAGATCCCGAATACGTCAAGGAGACCAGGCTGGTCGAACTGCTCAAGGCGCGACTCGATGCTAACAAGCTGCAAGCCGCAGAGGTCATGCTCAAAGACGCCCGAGATTCAGTTGTTTTGAACAAGCGGATCAATCCTCAGGCGAGGTATGTGTCGGCAAGGCCGCCTACACCGAGGGAGATTCAAGCGGCAATCCCAGAGGAAGGCATCACCCTGCAGTCGTTATACAGAATGTTCGAGCACCGGATCAAGCAAGCCCAGTTCCAGGCAGCCCTCAAGTTAGTGGCAACCCGCCGGCACGACCTCTTCTACCCCAAGCGCACACGGCTGCCGCCTGAGAAGGCCAATGATGCGGAGATGGGGGATGGGGCTTCGGCTGATTTCAAAGTCCAAGTGCTCTCTGGCCATTTCTGGCCGCAGATGCGCTCGAGCGAGTTCCAATTACCAGCGCAGTTTGTTGAGCTTGCGAGCAAGTTCAATGCTCGCTTCAACTTGCAGGGCTCACAGCGGAAGCTACATTGGCGGTCGGCCTTGACACGTACGACAGTTGAGCTGGAACTTGAAGACCGCCATGTGAAGGAGGTAGACGTACAGGCGTGGCAGGCGAGTGTCATCGACGCCTTCTCGGCAGAGCGCGACGTGGAGTCGGGGATGGCGCCTCTACAGTATGATGCAGAGATCGGATTGAATGCAGACCAACTCGCCGAAGCGCTCAAGATGGAGGAGGAGCTCGTACAAGACGCGCTAAACTTCTGGATCACCAAAAGGGTGCTCTACCAAACAGCACCGGGCACATACGCCGTACTGGAACGACTGGACATGGACGCGGGCATCGCCCAGCCACTGGCCCCGCCTCCGACCGACCAGGTGTCGGCGGTCATGTCGCACGAAGCCTTGCTGCGCGAGAGCGCGCCCATGTTCGAGACGTTCATCGCAAACATGCTGCGCAACGGCGGGCCGAAGGAAGTCGGCGGCATGATGGGGATCACGGGGATGCTGAAAATGGTTTTGCCGACGTTCACGTATGGCGACGAGGAGGTGGAGTGGCTGTTGAGTGATATGGAGGGGAAGGGTGAAGTGGCGAGGAGCGGGGAGTTGTGGAAGGTGGCTGGATAATAATATGGAGTTCCTTCGTGTTTGTGCATATTCATTGATACCCCTACTTGCATCATCTGCAACCGCAACGCATTTGCAGACTCAAGGTCCGATTTCCACCTTGAATCTTTCCAACCTGAAGGTTGAGTTACCTGGTTACCTAATCAGTGCTTTTGAAGCGGATGTGTGATGACTGCCGAGGTGGTGCGACGCGTGCAGCACGCGTTTGTTATAGTAAACACTTCCGAGGCTGATCACTTCGGAGTTGGTATGCAAATGATACTCGTCTTCGACATCGACATACATACATAGTCAGCAAGATGCTCTCTTCGGAAGACACAGCGTTATCCAGTCCAGCACCACCCGACAACGCCATCTTCTCCGACGAGCCTACACACGCGTCGAGTCCACCCTCGTCTCCGCCGGGTTTCCCATGGGAGCTGGATCAACCCTCAGGCGCGTCGCATACGCAACCATCCATACCATCACCACCGACCCTCACAGCCTTCTCGGTCCTAGGCAAACGAAAAGCACTCAATACCGTCAGCGACAATGCCCGTCCCGCGAAGAAGAAAGCCACCCATCACACGTCGATCGCCTCGGCCGCAGAGAAGAAGAAGAAGCCGCTCACTCAGATGCAGATCAGCGTCGGCCAGCGCGTACAGATGAGGTGCAAGGGATGCGGGATGGAGTACGTCGCGTCGTCGGCCGAAGACCGCAAGTTGCACGACAAGTACCACAAGCAGAACACCGAAGGGTACGTCGTCGGCAAGCATTTCGCACAGCAGCTATCGCGAGACGGGACCGTCTTCCCTGGCACGCAAGAGGGAGACTTTATATCTTGGGTTGATTGTTTCGACCTCCCGGGAAGGAAGAAGAAGGCACAGGCCGTGCTCGAGATCGTACAGCGGCAGCTGGGTGCTGTGCCGATCGACGAGAGGGAGATCTGGAATGGTCCGGACGCCGCCGGTAGGTCGGAAAGTCATGAGTCGAAATACCGGGCGTACCTGCACGTACGAGGCGACACGTGTATTGGCTTCTTATTGCTGGAAACTATCACAGAAGCGCGTCGGGTGCTTGAGCCAACTGCTGCTGGGACGACCTCATCACGTGCAGCCGAAGGCAAGTCTATGTCCGCTCTAGCAGCACTCAGAGCTCGTCAACGCGCAGCAGAAAAGGTTCTGGAAGAAGCAGCCACGGACCACCCCATCCGCCTCTCCGTCAAATCGCACCCATGCCGCCTAGGGATCTCCCGTATCTGGACCTCTCCCACTCACCGACACCAAGACGTCGCCATCACACTCCTCGACACCGTCCTCCTGCACTACGAGCAGCTGGTGAAAAACCAGCTCGTCGCGGAGAAGAGAGCGTCGCGTACTCCGAGGTCAGCTGCTGATGCTGCGGTAGAGCGACTCACTAGTAGACCTGAGAGGTCGAAAGTGGGCAAGGACGACGTGGCCTTCAGTCAGCCGACCTCTGCGGGCGCAAGGTTAGCAAGGAGATGGTTCGGGAAGGCTTACGGCTGGAGCGTGTACGTGGACTGATCGAGCGAGCGAGCCAAGCCGGGAGGGAGGTCGAGGGGTGGGCTTAATGTCGAAACTGTACATACATCTTACGACAGACCTACTCATTGAGATGACGACGACAAGTAAAGTGACGATGCGAGTGGGCCGTACTCTCGCACCCTGGCGTGCGGTAAACGAGATGGGCGTGGTGAGGTTTGGTGCGAATGTCATAGCGGTGCTGTAATGATCTCCGAGCTGCTAATAAACAACAAAGAAGATGGACCTCCGAGCAGGACTCGCTCCATGTTGCCGCCTTCACGACACCCAGACATTCCCATATGCGTCGACGCAGATCTTTCCGACCGCCGGACATGCGCTTCGCCAAGTGACGTCTTCCGTTGGTGGTATCGGGAGACACCGTAGGTAGTCGAGCGCGCAACAACATCTTTCCTTTTTCGGTACGATGAATCGCAAGTCTCGGGCCGAAGGAGCGACAACGCAAGAACAGTGACCACCGTGACGCGACGTACAATGTCCCACAACTCTACCTAGGTACGTATCATTCAGCACTCACAGTCCATGACTGGCCCGTTACGCGATCAATAGTATCAAGCGCGCAACGGCGTCCACCGAAAACACACCCACTAAGTGTTGACCTCACAAAGACGACGAAGAGGTGGAACCAGCACCATTGCAGCTCCAGCCGCTTTGTAGTATATCGAAGTCGAATGCATCGAGGGCTCCATTCCAGGGAAATCCTGAGAAAACGCAACCCCTGCAATCCGCCCATGTGTCCTCACTGGTAATTTAGACAACAGCGCGTCGAAGTCCCATAAGCGAGTCGTCTTGGTCAAAGGAGGCGAAGCGCCTGGTACAGCCCCCGCTGGGCGTCGCAGACATAACGCAAGAGACGAAGGAGAGAGGAAGTCATAGCCGAACATCTCTAGATTATGGGCTCATGCTTTAAGCACTCTCGTGTTGACACAATCCATATCATGCTGTTTCCAGCCAGGCGCAAAAGCCTTTCAGCTAGTCCACAAAGCTTTTCGTACCAAGACAGCGAACACAGACAACGACCACGAGGTTCGGCAGTGCTCGGACGTCCAGCTCATGCAGTAGTCCCTTCTCCGCCGTCAGATCAATACTGATGTCCCAGTCCTTGACGTCGACATTGATCTCTAATACGCAAGACCCTTGCAAGGTCCTTCACCTCGTCCCCCATATGAGGTAATCCACCGTCTTGATGGTCTGGCGGGCTTTGACTGATCTGGCGCATGCAATGCCGAAGGGGCAGCTTCTGCGAGGGAAATCGTCTCGCCCTTGGCCACACGTGGCAGTGGATGCTACCGAGCATGAGTGGAAGCCTCCGTCGGCGATGACGAATTGTATGCTGCAAGACAGTGCCAGCGTCTCAGCCCATCTCGTATAGACTCCCAGCGAGCTTCGTCCGGTATTGATTGATCGTCAGTATCTTTCCAGCACCGGTTTGCCCCAAAGGAGGCCCGTTTGAGAGTTTGCACGGCGACGGCTCGAAGCCAATAAAGCCTCTCAGACCCGGCTTTCGCGATCAAGGGCAGTCTTCTGCGCAACATTCGCTGATCTCCCCCCAATCGGAGGATGATCCAATTCCCAGGCTCAGACATCGCTAGCGGTGACAGCAAGCTCACCCACCCCTCCCCTCCTGCGCCGCCCTCAACGCATCAATCTCCGCCTGAAAAGCGGTCAAATCCGCCAGTATATCTCGCGGCTGTCCGTCCAGCGCAGAGGGAGACACGACAGCATCCGCGACACTCTCCCGCTGCGGCGCCTGGTCTACCTGGCCCATCGCAGATCGCTCGCTCCCGAAACTCTGCCCGCTCGTCCGGCGGTAATCGGTACCGCTCGACCGTCGCGCGGTCAGCGAGCTCGGCGGACCGTCGAGGCTGCTCCGCGTGGAGCCCGTCACTCCTCTCCGGGGTGGAGGAGCGGGAGGTGCCGTTCCGAACGGGGCAGGAGGAGGAGCCTGCGAAGCGTTGGAGCTGTAGCGCGAGGCATCCGATGGTGTGCGATTCACTGACGGGCCGGTTTTGGGCGGGTGGCGTCGAGGCGGAGGCGGAGGCATTGGTCTTGAGTCTGGTAATGGTGGTACATCTTGAGACGTGGGTGAGTGGGGTGGCGTTTCCGCTGTCGGCGAAGGTGCGAAGGCCGTGACCTTGTTTCGGCGAGTTGATGGTGGAGTGGGCGCAGCTTTCAAGCCGGATCCCGTCGGCGGCGGCGGTGGTGGTGTCTCGTTGCCATGCGCGGGCGCCTGGTTCAGATTCGAGCTGCTTACCGGCCGATACTGAGCATTGCCTGGGGGCTGACGTCGTGATGATGGAGGTGGTGGCGGTGCTCGTTTTGCATGCGACTGCTCCTCGGGGCCGGCGCTGATGGGTGTCGACACTGATTGAGGCGCAATGCCGTCCGATCGAGGGGTCGAGGCAGGTGTCGGTGAGCCCTCCGGTTCCGCTGGAGGAGGCGGGAGCGGCTTATTGAGATCGCTCAGGGTCCTCTGCGGTGAGGGTCGTAGGATACTGTTCCGCTGCATACTGACAGGTGGTGTGTGGGGGCGGGAGGATGAGGAGGGGCGAGAAGGGATGGATTCATCAAAGTCAGCAAAGGAGACTGTCTGCGGAAATCCTCGCCCATGTCTGTGCTTGGGAGGAGCTGGTGGTCCTTCTTCAACTGGCCGTGATGTCGGTGGACCCAACAAGCTCGATTGCAGGCTCTCATCCCCCTCATCACCTTCTCCCGAAAGCGATTCGTGATCGTACTCCATCGAAGTCCTGGGAGACTCCAGGTGGACGTCGTGCATGGCGTCGAAGATGGACTGTCGTGAGAGAGATGATGAGTCGGTGCTGCCACTGCTATCCTGCGGTGGTTGAGCTGGTAAAGACGCTGGCGGAAGGGAGGGTGTAGCAGTCCCCGTCATGAGGATGTTCTTGAACGCATCCACATCCATTGCCGGCCTGCCGGTGCCCGGCCTGGGCTGAGCCTGTCCATTCGCTGCCGTCTCTGTGGGTGGTTTGTACAGTCCGAACGACGCCTCGTTCGTGGCCAACGTCTTTGCGAAGGGGTTATAAGGAGCCCCTGACCCTGGAGATCGCGTATTCCGTCTCGTGTTGGTCAGGGCTTTGTCCAGGTCGGAGTCGGCGGTCGTGGTCGAGTCGGTATCGGCATCGTCGAGCTTCGTGGCAGGAGGTGAAGGTGAGTTGGCGCGTGGATGGGAAAAAGGCTCTTCTGGCGAACGGGGTGGTGTTTGGATCACCACTCGCTTTTTCTTTTTCGCCTTGGTTGTGGGTGTCGTTGGTGCTACTGCTTACACCGAACAATCAGCAACCACCTTCCAATCCATTGCAGCGGGACAGATCGTCTGGCTGTTCCTTGAACGGTTTGTCTCATACACGGTGCAGTGCTTGTACTTGGCGCATTATTACTGTGCGCGCTCTCGCCCGGCAGCTTGTTTCCCTGGGATCGGCGGAATGGATTGCCAGACATCGCAATGGCCGAGTCCAGCACGGGTGGGTGGATGAGGAGCTACATGTACAGTAGAGTATGTAGCTCACCGAGTGATGATCCTGATCAGGTCGTAACATGAGTTGTTGTTTTTTTAATCATATCGAGGGGGAGATGGAGGTGATCGTTGGACCCTGCTGCCGGCAGATCTCCCAGGTCCCGAGACCCCGCCATCACCAAACCGAACACCATCTATATACAGTACTTCCTACCTACATGTGTACTATGTAGGTATATAATAACAAGTCGACTACGGAATGATGTGCTTCTTCGTGTGTTTGCTATCATCCGCATTCGAAATGTTGCAGCCAGGCGTGACTTGTTTGCAGCGTTTACCCAATGTACATCTCAAGGATTTGCATACAACAACGGACTGTACACATGTACCTACATATGCCCACCCAAGTAGGTGACCTTTCTCCGTCTCTCGTGTGGTCGACATCGTCACAGCCCTTCCCCTTCCTCTCAAACTAGCGCAGCTTGGGCGCAACGAGGAAGGCTACGCTCGCGAACCGGTCGAACCGTTGCCGTTTGCTTCCCAGCGCGTGTGTCGACGATACCAGCGCTGCGTTGAGTATCACCGTCGTCTAGCCCGGCCTTTCAAGGATTGATGTCCAGGCTTGTGCACATCGATAGCGTCGGTTGACGTTCGCGGCTCGCTGGGACTTCTGCGTCGAGTTTGATGCCGTCCTTGCCGCGATAGAGTCCGATTCATTACTCTCCGACAGGCTAAGCGATCCGACAGGTATGCGCGGCGACTCCCAGCTCCACCATCTTCATCGCTTGCCCGACAACGACAACCCTCAAATGACCTTCTCACTAATCCCCTCACTCCGACAAACCTCCCCATCCGACAACATCCGATTCGCCTTCTCCTCCCTCAACGCCTCGACATCATTCCCCGCCGTCTGGCCCATGGTCGCCTCGCGCTGTCTCAAAAAATACTGTATCCTCTCCTCCCTCCCACTCATCCCGGAAATCTCCTGCCTCACCTTCCTCAAATCCTTGGCCGCCCGGTCATGGACCAGGTCCCGCTGCTCCACAAAGTACGTCCCGGCGTCTTGCGCGCGACTGTAGTTCGCCGAGCCACCCATGATGGCGCAAAAGGCGATGAGCGCGAGGAAGTACGAGTTGCGCATGTACGTCGGGCCCTGATACGGTCGAGCGGAAGCGGCGCCCTGTTGCTCCGCTCTGTGCGCATGGAAGCGTTCCCAGTCCTCCCACGTCGCGTTCTGCCAGATCGGATCGCTGTGGTTCGTCCAGCTCTGGCTGAACGGGCCCGGCGGGTGATAGGGTGAAGGCTGCTGCCACGTCTCGCGGGCCCCGACCTCGGCCTTGCCGTCCCAGCCGGCACCGAAGCGGTCGTAGGCGCTGCGCTTGGTTGGGTCGGAGAGGATGGTGTGCGCGGCGACGAGGAGTCGATACCGTTCCATCTTGACCTGGAGCGACACGTCCTCCGGTTGTGCGCTACCATTGCTGAGGTCCGGGTGGTAGATCTTGACGAGTTCGTAGAAGCGGGCTTTGCTGTACTGGGCGTTGTGCTTCATGGCGAAGATCTGGTATGGGGTTGGGGAGGGCTGATCCTTCGACGGCGTCGGCCAGACGTGTTCGGGCGACTCGTGGGGACTGCCATGGTGTTCCTCGGCATCCCCGGCTATGGTCGCATATCTGTGCGTATGGTTGTGCCATTCATGTCGTGTGCTCTCTCGCCGGCGACTCGATGACGTCGATGATCTGGAAGCAGTCGTCGTGGGAATTGGAGGGTAGAAGGTGGTGCAGGCGCTGAGGAGGATGGTCGGTTTCTTGACGAGCATGGCCAGAAACGCATTGTTTCTGCGCGACGAATGAAGAGACGAGGATGGTGAACAGTATGTAGGTTGTAGTCGGTCCTTGATGTGTCTCGTGACTACAGCGGGGGAAAAAGATGCCGTTCGCCCGCTACCAGATCAATCCACCCGAGATCTGATCTCCCTACACTCACTTTTGCCTGCGTTTGAGCATTTTTGAGGGTGATGTCTCGTACGAAGAGCATGCAAAAGAAGGACCGACGTTCTTTAACGGGCAATAGCTAGTATGGTGGCATGAATAGAAGACAATTCGATTGCTGAAAACTTCATATTTGACGATATCTAGAAAGCCATCCATGCAATATCGATCAACACAAAATTCCAGCAACCCGCTATCAATGAATAGTATAACAAGATTATGCAACACTCAACATCGAGCGTGATTCCAAAACGAACAGAAGCCGACAAATAAAATCAAAAGATGCTGTATTCGGAAAACAAATCAACCGCAGAACCATGAGCTATTTGCCCCCGTCTATCTTCCCAGTTTTGCAAAGAACAAGAGAATGTACAAATGATGTGCCAGTATTAGTGTGGTGATTCGACCAAAGAGACGAAGATTCAAGAGATAGATGACCCGCCGGCCAAGGCGACATCATATCTCGGACTCTCATCTGCCTTGCTGCGAGCTGCTTGATTTTCATCGATCGACCTCAGCCCAAGGCGACCCATGCTTCTCAAGCAGTCCGGAGCGATTCGAAGTCAAGGTCGGCACGGACGGTGGGAGACATGGCTTACGCCTGCCAGTTGATGCCCTCGCGGATGAGGTTCCCGAGGTCAGCGGCATGCGGATCCTTCATCATGGAGAACTGGTGAAAGGTCAGTGACTGCGATTGATCATGGATGAGGTGAGATGTAGACTTACGTGATGGCCTCCCATGACACCATATTTCATGTTCTCGGTACCGCACAATTGACCCCAACCGTTGTCGGTGAAGTTGGTGCGGTGCTGAAGGAGCCAGGTCATCGGCGCTGGGTCCTCCTCACCCTCGACCGGGGCCGGGCGTGGGTCACCCGGGTTGCCGGCGACACCCTCACGACACCAGATGGCGTAGGTGGGGATGGGCTTGATGGTCGGCTTCGGGTCGTAGTCGGAGAGGTGACGGATGGCAGCGCCGAAGTGAGGCAGGAGCCACTTGGGCGTCTTAGCTGGGTCACCGGTTCCGAGAAGTCCGATCTCGTTGAAGAAGGTGTGGAGACGGATGGGGAGAGGGGCGAGGTCGACCGGGCAAGGCGAGTCGAGCAACAAGAGCTTCTCGACCTTCTCACCAGCAGCGAGGAGGGACTGGGCGACAGCGTACGCGAGAACACCGCCAGCAGACCAACCACCGATGATGTAAGGGCCCTTGGGTTGACGGCGGCGGATCTCAGCCAAGTAGACAAGCGAGATCACCTCGATGGACTGCTGCCACTTCTCCGGGTCCTTCATGAACGGGCAGTTGAGGCCGTACGCGCAAACATCCGGACCAATGTTGGGGATGCTGACGTAGCTGGTGGCCGAGCCGGAGCCGTCAGGCAAGAAGAAGATCTTCTTGGAGGCGATCTTAGCGTTGCCCTGGAGGAGGACGGAGGTGGCCGGGGGGAATGAACTGATGTCGGTGTCGTTGAGCGCCGTGAGCCGGGCGCTGACCTCGTTCATGTCGGTCTTCTTGGGAGCGGAGTTAGCCTTTACGTGAGCTGCCGCAGGCTTAGCGGCCGGCTTCGCTTTTGGGCGCATCCCAAGAGCGTCTTCGATGTCTTTGATGGTGGGGTTGGTGGTCAAAAAGGTGGACGGGAGGTCGATGCCGGTCTTCTCACGCAACTCACCGAGGATGGTGAGACTCATGAGCGAGTCCATGCCCATCTCGGCGAGGTCGGCGTCATCGGAGACCTCGGAGATGTCGACACCCATCTCCTGGGCGACGATGTGGCGGGCGATGCTCACATCACCAACCTCCAAGAGGACCTCGCGGGTCGGGGAGTCTACCTCTGGCTTGCCGGCCTCGCTGGGGGCAGAGCTGGCAGGGGTTGAGATCTCTTCCATCGGCGTTGGCACATCGGTGGGAGGGGCAGAGTCTTCGTCGGAATCTTCCTCGTCGGCAGCGGCACCAGCAGCGCCGTTGTCGAACTGAGCGAAATACTTCTTCATCTCGCCGACAGTGGGGTAGTCAGTGAAGAGCGTGGAGCTGATCTCCATGTTGAGCTCCTCACGGAAGATGGCAGAGATGGTCAAGGACAGCAGAGAGTCGACACCGAGGTTCTCGAAATGGGCGTCGTCAACAAGCTCGGCCTGGTCGACCTCGGTCTCCTTGGCGAGAATGCTCATGACCTTGCTGAGAAGACCACCGGCACTCTTCTTGGCCACAGCAGGCTTCTTCGCCTTGACAGGCTTGGGAGCCGGGGCCGGGGCAGCCTTCACTGGCGCAGGGGCGGTCTTGATCGGGGCCGGAGCGACAGCGCGAGCCGGAGTCGGGGCAGCCTTTGGCGCAGCAGCGGGAGCAGCAGCGGCAGCAGAGCCCTTGTTCGGCGGCAGGAAGGTATTGAGCACGCGACGCGGGATCTGCTGGAACTTGATGCCCTCGCAGACAGCGATGATCTCGTCACCGTTCATGATGTAGACATCACCCTGCGAGACGTTGCCGGGCTTGGGCTGCATGCGAACGTAGTTCTTCAGCTTCATGCCAGCGGTGAGCGGACGAGAGAACTTCATCGCACCCCAGCCGTGGGAGATGTAGACGTTCTGCTCCGAGTCGAGCAAATCCGAGGCGTTGACGATGAAACCCGAGATGTGGCAGGCACCGTCGATGTGGTACGGCGCGCAGTAGAAGTCACCATCCTCAGGCTTGGTCGGGAAGTCGAGACTGGCAGAGGCTTCGGTGGTAGCCCCGTCGAGGACGACCTCAGCCATAGCACGGTACTTGGGGTCATAGCTGACCAAAGCCTTGAACAGCTTGTAGGCCATGCCGCGCTGCACCTTGTGGGCACCGCCGGTGAGGGTCTTCTGGTTGAGCAAGTCCATCTGGGCCTTGACCATGTAGTTGTAGCGGGACCACTCGTCAGCCCAGGCAGCCTTGTCCTCGAAGCGGACAATGCAGTGAGCATTGTCCTGGACCTTCTGACCATTGGGCTTGACTTGGCGGAAGTTGAGGCGGACGATGCCAGTGTCGAGGTCGGCGTTGGCCTCGAGCTGGATGTGCTGACCCTCAGCTGGTTGGGGGATCTGCGCGATCAAGGGCTTGGGGACCTCCATGTTGCAGACGTTCAAGCCGGGAGCCTCAACGCCGGGACGCATCTCCTTGTGGATGTAGTCGGCGACGGTCAAGGCCATGTCAGCGTAGAGCGACGACGGGCAGAGAGCCGAGTTGTTGACCATGTGTCCGCAGACGACGGGGTAAAGCTTGCTGTCCGCCAGGCTGCTCTGGATGACAACCTTGCCAATGTTTCCATTGAACTCCTCGCTGATCACTCTCTGGCAAGAAGTCGAGAGGCGCTTAGCGGGCATCTCGACAGCCGGAGCGGCGGCAGCACCGGCGACTTCCTTCTCAACAATGACCTCCTTGACCTTGGGAGCCTCACCCTTAGTAAGAGTCCAGTTGTTGGTGTAGTCAAGCCAGTACTTCTTGTTGTCGAAGCTGTAGGTCGGGAGGGTGTACAGCTCCTGAGCATCGTTGAACTGACGGTGGTACTCGTCGAAGTTCATGTTGACACCGGCGGTGGAGAGCGTGCACATGCTGGTGGCGATCGTCTTCCAGGCATCCTCGCCACGGCGCAGAGACGGGGCGGTGACGGTGGCGCCGACGGAAGCCTTGACCATACCGGAGCAAACCGGATGGGCACCAACCTCGAGCCAGGCAGTCTTCTCGTCGAAGACCTTCTCCTTCTGACCGCTAGTAAGAGCAGTCCAGAAGTTGACGGTCTCGCGAGCGTGACGGGCCAAGTACTCGGGGCTGATGATACCAGCCTCGCGGATGATCTCACCCTCGAGCGGAGACAGAACCGGGATAGACGGCTTGTTGAAGGTGACCGGGGAGGCGATCTTCTTGAACTGCTCAAGGATCGGGTCGACCTGGGCAGAGTGGAAAGCGAAGGGCACGTTAAGCTTGGTGGCCTTGAAGCCCTTAGAGGTCAGGGCATCGTTGGCGGCACCGACAACGTCGCCGCTTCCGCAAAGGACGGTCTCCTCTGGGCCGTTGATGCAAGCAATCTCGGTCATCTTGCTGCCGAGGGTGTTGCGGATGGACTCGGCGCTACCCTTGACAGCGAGCATGCCGTGAGTGTGAGGCGTGCAGTCGCGGACCAAGAGCTCAGCACGGCGGCCGACGAGGAGGACCATGTCGGCAGCAGAGATAACTCCGGCGACGTGGAGGGCGGCGTATTCACCCAAGCTGTGGCCGATAACCGTGCTTGGGGTGATGCCCCAGGAGGCCCACATGCGCGCAAGGGCGACCTGGATGCAGGCCATACCGAGCTGCACCTTGACCGGGGACAGGGTCTGAACATCAGTGCCGTCGAGGAGCTCGAGGAATGATGGAAGGCCTTGGATGCGAGCCAGGTGGTCGAGTTGGTTGATGTCGTCGCGGAACGGCTTCAAGTCCTGATAGAGCTTCTGGCCGAGGCCGGTGTACTGCGAGCCCTGACCAGTGAAGCAGAAAGCGACCTTGGTGGGGACCATGGCGACCGGGCTGTACGACTCCTTGACCTGAGCCTGGAGAGCGTCGGTGACCTTGCTGATCTGGTCCAACGGGAAGGCGACACGGTAGTTGTGCTGGATGCGACGAGCAGTCAAGGTGTACGAGAACGAGGTGAGCGTGGTCTCCGGGTTCTCCTTGACGTACTGCTGGAGGTTGGTAATGTTGCGCTTGAGCGAGGCGATGGAACGCGCCGTCACAGTGATCGGGACAGTGCTGCGGGGGTCGGTACCCTTAGGCGCCTCCCGCAACGGACCATCTTCGACCAACAACGCAGTGTTACCGCCAGCGGCCGAGAAGTTGTTCAGGAAAACCTTGCGCTTCTCCGCGCCTTTGCGGGGCCAGTCCACCTCCTTGGTCGAGATGTGGACGTTGCGGTCCTTCAGATCGGCCGGGAAAGTTTTGTTAATCTCACCCTTGATACCGACGTTGGCTGGGATCTTGCCGTGCTTCATCATGAGAAGAACCTTGGAGAGGGAGTTGATACCGGAGGCAGCCTCGGCATGGCCAACGTTGGCCTTGATGGCACCAAGGTGGACGGTCTGCTCGGGCTTGCGCTGGCGGTGGCGAGGAGCGAAGACATTGGTGACCGAGGTCATCTCGATACCGTCGCCGGCCTGGGTACCAGTACCGTGCATCTCGACGTAGCTGATCTCGTGGGCGTCAACACCGCAGTTGGCGAGGACCCTCTTGTAGAGAAACTCCTGGGCGCCAGCGTGCGGGTGCGTGATGGAGACCGCTTCGGCAGAGTGGTTGGTGGCGGCGCCAAGGATGCAACCGAGAATGACGTCCTTGTCCGCGATGGCGTCCTCGTAACGCTTGAGGATGACGGTACCGCAGGAGTCGCCACGGCAGTAACCGTCAGCGGCGTTGTCGTAGGTCTTGCAAGAGCCGGTCTTGGACAAGAACTGACCCTTGGAGAGACCAGAGAAAATGTCGGGGTTGGTCAAGACGTTGAGACCACCGGCGCAGGCGGTGTCGCAGTCTCCAGCCCACAGAGACGTGCAGGCAAGCTGAATTGCAGCGAGGGACGACGAACAGGCGGTGTCGATGGAGTAGGAAGGACCGGAGAACTTGAAGTAGTAGTTGATGCGACCAGGGGCGAAAGCACGCACACCACCAGTGATGTAGTAGGTGTCGACGTTCTGGGCCGCGTTGATCTCACGCCAGTCGTCGGAGGTCTGACCGTAGAAGGTACCGATGCGGTGCAACTTCGTCGAGGGAGTGCGGTTTGGCACGTACCCAGACATCTCCAAAGCTTCGTATGCAGTCACGAGAGCGAGACGACCCATAGGGTCGGTCTGGGCGGCCTCACGTGGGGACATGTTGAAGAAACGAGGGTCGAAGAGACCTGGCTCGTCGATGAAGCAACCGAACGGAGTGTGCGACTTGTTCTTGCCCTTGCCGGATGGGTCGACGTGAGCATCGGCGTCGAAACGGTCGGCGGGGATTCTGCGGTGGACGTCGAGACCCTTGCTAAGCAGGTCCCAGAGAGCCTCGTGGTCGGCGGCGTTGGGGTAACGGCCAGCCATACCAACAATGGCGATCTTGTCGTTCTGGGTGCGACCCTTGGTCGAGAACTCCTCACGCTCGGCCCAGGCAGTGACGTCGAGGGTGGTAACGTCGTTCTTGCCGCCAGCCTTCAAAGCCGAGACCAGGCTGTTGGCAACATTGCTAATGCCGATGGCGAAGATCTTGGCCGGGGCCTTGGTGGAGGTCATCTGAGAGACGGCCTCCTCGAGAAGGTGGTCCCAGCGAACTGGGCACTGGAGCATCTCGGCAAGGGAAGCCTTGGCGAGCTCGAAGGTGTTATCGGCCACGATCGCCTTACCGGTGTTCGCAGAGTGGACGGCAGAAGCGGGCTGGAACTTCTTGAGCTCCTCGGCCACGGCACCCTCGGTGATCCTGGCAATCTCAGTCTCCGAGTAGAGATGCTCAGCGTGGTAGGGGCCGAAGACCGGGATCGGCACGCGGTGGTTCTTCGAAAGAGCCGAAGACTCCTCAAAGAATCGCTGCACAGTCGTCGGCGGGCCGGAGACGGTGATGGCCATTACGGACACCGCAGAGATGTACGCTTGGCTGGATTGTGGGATACCCTTCTCTTTGTGGAAAGCGGCCAACGCTTCCTTGGCCGCCTGCTCAGTCGTACCAGTGACGATGGTAGACCACGGTGCCTTCTCCTCGCCGATTTGCGAGAGGACGGCGCGAGCACTGTCGACGACAGCGCCGGAGCGAAAGGAGATACGGACAAATTCCACTCCAAGGCCGACAAGCTCCTGGAGGGTCTTCGCCGACACGACCGCGGTGGCCGCGAGAAGGCCGGTGCAGAGACCGAGAGCGCGAGTGTTGTTGGCGGCCGGAAGCTGCTCGGGGTTTTCGGCGAAGTAGCCGATGTAATGGCCGAGCTGAGCGATCGTGACCAAGGCGGACTCGATCATTGGCACCTTGTCCCCCGTCTGGTAGTAGGCTTCGATCAGGTCGTTGAGGGTGAGGAAGTCGGGGATGACATTGCGCTGGTTGCGTGGGAGCAGGCCGGTCTCCTCGCGGAGAGCAACCGAGACACGCTCGACGAAGTTCCGGACGAGGGCATTCTCCTTCCGGAGAACGATGTTGTGGAGGAGAGTGTACTGATCAGCGGTCTGATCGCCGAAAAGCAAAACGTTCGCCATTATGTAAGTGTGGGTGTTTTTGACTGTTTAGCGGATTGTTTGCGTGGTTCGTCTGATATGTCAAGAGACTATGTTGTATGCTGATTACGCTTGATGGATAGAGGAATCGAGTCCGAGGTCGACCGTGGTGGCTAATCACGGAGGATGGTGTGGGTGATTGTGAGGACTGTGAGAGTGTGGTGATTAGAGGAAACGGAGTACTCGTGGCTAAGGAGTGCTCGGTGGTGAGTTGCTAAAAAGGAAACGGTCCAAGAGAACGGAGTTGTTCAGGCAGATGGCTAGTCTGTCCAAAGCGACGGGGATGAGGAGAGGATGAGACGAAGGAGTGTGTGTCTTAGAGAGGCGTACGGGCTGGCATTATGTAGCAGCTGGCGCATTGCGGCGAGCGACCAGGGGCCCGTCCTGCAACACTGATCGAGCGGTAGCTCAGAGCCAGGGCTTGGATTAGACATCCGGCAACGGGATCAGTGCTTGGGGAGGTGAATGTGCTGGTGGCCGTCAGTGCTTCCCTTCGCAGCCCCCATGCCCGCCCCATGCCTGTGTTGCCAAAAGGGGAGATCTGGGAGTGAGACGCTAGGCTCCACCGGCTGCCGGAGCATGGCGTACGTCGAGAAAGGTCCTACTCCTGCTCCGGCAAGAAAAGTCCAGGATGGGCCGAGTCAGCATCCCGCAGCTAATCATCTCATGCTATTGATAGGGTTGAGGGCCGTTTCTCTCCAAATCTCTCACCCTTCGAGTCTCGATGAAGATGAAGTCACGACGTTCGGGTCCCCATGACGCCCGTGCTGAGTCTTCCCAAGTTCCTCCCTCTCAAACGCTGGCATCACGACCGGATTCGGCCAGGTACATGGTACCTGTGGCCGTGCTTCCCGACTGCCGAAGATCTCTCTTCCTACTAATCAACAGGATCCAAACGTTAGTGACATATGATAAACGGCTGATTACTGTCGGTCTGGTCTTCTCCCTTCTCCTCTCACATCAGCCCAACAGGTTGGGTGCGGCGGACGCCGTGCCTGCAGCGTTCCGCCGGTAAGCTGTGATGAGACCGACGCGGTAAGCAGCATTATTATTCCGATGGTCAAGAGGCCGAAAACACGTGAGCGGGCAACCTGTCAAGCCCATTCGAGGTCATTGTTCCAGAGCGCTTGAAACCATGGAGTGATGGACCATGGATGGCACTCAACTGCCCCAGCCGCCAGTTGTCACAAATGTCCCGGCTCGTCCGTCGCTGTCGGGTGCGTCGGTGGAAAGTCACCGTGTCGTTCCTACAGAAGAGTGAAAGCCTCGGTGATGGTATCGACACGCTCCTACGAGCTGAGCACCCACCCAGCCGTATGTGTGAGTATGACCAGTTTCCTCTTGCGGAAGTTGCATAGTATTGAGGATTCCGATCAGTGTTGGCTACCGGCGTCGCATGTGGCTCGTGATCTTCGTATACAGTTCGGCGCGACAGGAGGTTTGCAGTTTGGCATTGACGGTCAGTCAGACCTTGGCAAGTCACTATTTCGAGAACCTCACCTCTCATCGCGAAAAGGGGGCGATCACCTCGCTTCCTTCCGCCGCCAGATCCTCCTCCTATTAACTCCTTTTTTACATCGTCCTCTATGTACACATACGTGGCGGTGTCTGCAGTAAGAATCCGCAGTCTCAGCCTCATCAACTGCAAATCTGCAAGCTGCCGACGCTCAATAAAATCCTCCGGCCATGTGCTGCGCCGAACAAGTGCTCACCTCACCGTCTGCGACGTACGACATGAATAATGCATATATGCAATCCCTCCTTCCCTTTCGCGACTCCGTCAGCATCGCGAAGACGGCTGAGTATGTAGGTGCAGTGCTTTCGCTCGTACGCCACACGAAATGCTCATCCATCACATGTGGCGGTGCTACGAGGCTGGGCCTGTCTACAAAGGACCAATATTGAACATTCACTGCTCCTTGCATGTCTCCCGGTCGACGAAATGCTCCGTACGTAAGGTATCTACAATTGCCCCCGTGGCGCTGAATCGTTGAATCTTGCATATTCGCCCGTGTCGTACAGGGTATGATAGACTCCCCCTGTTATCATGCCGTGCCTCATCCCATTCGTTTTTCACATGTGCTCCATGGACCATGGACTCGTGCATGACATCAGCATTCACTTGGTCGTTTCGAGTCTTGACTCTTGAAGGAAACAATGATACATCGAGTAAATGGACGATACCTAGATGAACGGCTGCTTCAGAGGCCCCTGAGTAGATGGATGATCGACCGAATCTCAACCATACCATCTACAGGTCCAATCTGTATCTTCATTAATATCAACATCTCACTCCTCATGATGTCGTCCCAGTCGCCTGTGCTCAAACCCGCGGCGGACTGATCTGACATGTGAAAAGTCTGTGGATCTGCAATATAGCTTGTGCAGGCTGCATACCATTCCGCCGAAGCCAACGGTCGATGATGCCTTCATCAACCGCCTCGTGCGACCATTAGGTACCCATCTCCTCTTGTGCGACTCGCCTTACGAGCTCATGCACTTTCCTGTTGATTCTTGTTCATTAACGAATGAATGAGGATGACCTACCATTCCAATGTTCATGGTTATTCAACGAACGTTGTGATCATTCCCCTACGGACCATTGATTTTATAATCGGGTACTATACCGATCCACCGCGTTTCATCCCTCCGGTCGATATAAATCCGGGACGAACGTGCGGTGGTGGGCACGGTACAGTACTATTGCTTGTGCACTGTCGCCCACCCCGGCACGAAAAGGCTTGTTCAAATTGCTTATAGAACCTTGCTATATCATCATCAATTCCACGTCCCGCGAACTTGTTGCCGACGAGAGAAAAACCATTGAGTGAAATCCGTTGTTTGCTCAACCAAAACTAGCAGCGACCAATACCGGAAACTAACCCAGCCAGTGATCACGAACAGACGCCACAACGATGGGAAAAGATGTTTTGCCCCTTTCCGTTTCTGTACCCCCGACAGACGTCTCCTCGTCGCCACGCTTCGTCCAACATACTGTTCCGGGTCCATGGGCCATGAGTGATCCCACCACTTTTATAAGCGAATGGCGATCGGGGAGTGGACGAAGAGATCTCGCGCGGGCGCGACGGGTATCGGAACTTTGTCATCTCAACACGCGAGTCGTGACGAAGAAGAGGACCTACCAGATCTCAACCTCGTCCGATCGCCCTAGTGATGGCACCGGTTGGAAACTCACACGTCGTACGGATGTACCGTCCTGGTCCGCGTTAACGAATCAAGACACACACCATGGCAGTTGGTTGACGACAGCATTTTCTGAGATCGCATGGAAAAATACCCTCTCCTAGCGACACTCTCGGAGATCAGTCCGCTCGCTGAGCTCCATTTTCCTAGATCGTGATCATGACTCTCTACTCTCCTTCGATCAGTCTACACACTCGACCGGAGATTCCATTCGTTGCTTGTCATTAGTCTCGGTAGATGCGCCAAGTCGGAGACTATCAGTCGTCGGCAATGCTCGTTCGAAAGGAGGGGCATGTGAACGTGAGATCTCGACCAGAGCCGGGAACTCAATGCACACACACGATTCGTGAATCTAGACCATTCACTGTTGTAGATGTTGTTGATTGTGGTGGGAAGTAGGGAGGTGGAACGTCTTGCTTAAGTTCTCGCTGACTCTCCCACTCGGCAATACGCTTGACTCTGAAGTAGCGGACAGATCGAGGAAGAGGGTCGAGTACTCGTACTGGACGACGGACGTCAAGAGGCGTAGAGATACTATGTTGCCTGCCTGCTCCATCATCATTATCCCGCCTTGAACAGATCTCGTGCGCGACAAGCTTAGAGAGGTAGTCTCGAAAAAGGTATGAGCATCGTGAAAGTCTCGGATTCTTGAAAAACGATCTCTTTTCAGTCTTGATATCTAAGGTTGTCGTCACTTCACAAATCTCTCGAAACAGGCAACATGACCTGCCTTGAAACGAACAGCGGTAATGTTGAGCGTGCTGTATGCTACGCTTTCGAGTACCTAAAGTAAGAGAAAGAGATAAAGGGCGACTGAGGTATTTCGTTACGCATTACCATGGTAGTCGTTCGTGGTACCAAAAGATGTTGCTTGTACTTCGGTGCATCGAGCCCATCTCGCGTCGAGTCCGGTCAGTCACATGGACTCTAGTGCGGTCAAGCAGGTTGGAGCGGGCCATTGGTCTCCGGCAAGCTGAGCGAACCGTGTGTGCGTCGAGATGGAGACTACTGGTTCTCGCCATTGCTTTATCTGGCTTCGGAGCCTTGCGGCACGGTCACTCCTTACCTATGCTTTGCGTGGGAACGATTTTTTTCGGGATCCGTAAGCCAGCGGTTGCTGCGAACTGTCCATAGATGGATGCGTTCGCTGTCGGGCAGATGCCAATCAGTTCCAGCTGTTGTCGGCTCTCCGTCGTGGCGCATGCATTGCTTCTTCCTCCGAAGCTGAAGTGATCTGGAGTGAAGTAAACACGGGCGGATATGCTCCCCGAATGTCGTGGCAATCGCGTAGTTTGGCCGACGCGGATGGTAGGGAAGCAGTACCACAGACGACGCGGTCAGCTGCTCCTCGTGTCCCAGTGCCTGAAGATACGGCGATGCGGTTGGCTTAAAAACAATCACTGTCGAGTAGCACATCAAGGCCAAGTTTCGTACCATGCGGTCGCCTGCCGTCCGTAATGGTACAGCATAATCGATATCTGCAAACCCAAGCCCGAGGCCATGGAGTAGCGCCCACGCGAGCTCGCGAGAGGAGATCTATACACGTGTGACGGGCCACGGCATGATTGATTTCCAAGGATAATCGGGCGGCTCGAAAGAAGTGCACCTCTGGCTGTGCAACCACATCGAGGCGGCCCGCGTTGTTTGGTACGCCGCATCTTATTCGATGAGTTCACTACAAACGCCTTGCAGCCACTGTACTGTACCAGTCCAGGACCAGTGCAGTCGCTCGGAGGACAGTACACGAGGGGAGAACATCGAAGCTGCCGTGCGATTATGCGTGGTCTTCATGCGGGCGCTGTTGTCATCGGCAAGCCTGCGGCCTGATGGCTGGTTCTGGGGATTCTGCATCGGGCTCCTCATTCTGCAGGGAGGGAACACCAAAGGTAACCTGTGACGAAGTCCTAGGTTCGAGCCGCTGCAACATGCTCGGCAAGCGAAGGCCGTGAACAACGCAGACGAGACCACTTGGCCATCATCACGGTAGTCCACGTCGGGCTTGTTTTCACGAGGTGGCGAGCAGCAAGGTTCAAGCGAATGCACAAGAGATCTTGATTCTTGGACGGCGCACACCTGAATAAAGCCAGCTACCCAGGTCCAGCTTCGCCCATCCTGTTCGATCAAGATATCTCCGGCGGCTGCAGAGAGGCTTGGGATTTCATCTCAGCATGCAGCTCACCAGCATGAAAAAGCCAGCCGAAAGAGTCCATATCCGGTAACGATTTGCCCTCGATTCAAGAAAAACGAACGCCGCATTTGGCCAATTCCTGGTACAATATCTTGGAGACCAGAAGTATGTATGCGGGCGCAAGTCGCTTAGAGCCAGCCACATGGGTGACAGGAGAGGGAGTTGGCCAGCCACCCGAACCAAAAAAAGTCGCCGAACTTGGCAAAACCGATTGTGCTCCCGAACGACCAGCTGGGCTCGCGTGGCTGGAACCCGCCGATGTTCTGATGCGCCGACAATGGTCTTGTCAGCTTGAAAGAACAGTCGCACCGCACTGCATTGTTGTGCTGAACATGGTGCGTTTGCAAGGGGGTCCGCATCCTCGCCAAGTTCAAGTTGTAACCCACTCGTACGGCATTGCCGGATTGCGCAATACGAGAATTGAAGAAGTACTTTCTACTCGACTGAGTAGGGCGAAGCGAGTCTCCGCGAGGCCACAAGCGCTTCGTGAGTCCAACGGAAAGCCACCGCGAATGGATGAGTTAAAGTAAAGAAAGGGGACGGAGATCGAGGGTCGCATTTTGGACGCACCATCCGACAGGGCCAGCGAGGAATCGCCTCCAGGCAACTGTACGACGACGCGGACGGAGGCACTGACCTACTCCCGCAGTGTGGCCAGGCGAGGAGGGAAGTGTACACAGGTGCTTGATGGCATCTGCACGCTCGACCTACACCAGCCACAGTGTTACCGAACCCTGACATCAAAGTGAGAAGGCGACACATATACAGCAGTCATTTCAAGACCTCGATATCACACCTACGATTCAGCGGTAGGATTTGCTATCGAAAACAAACAACATGAAGCCTCGAAGCTCAACCTTGCTACAAACGAATCGACTGTTGCTACTGGTACCACGATGTCTTCCACGCAGTCACCAAGGTAGATTTGATTTGCGCAACCTCCTGAATCGTCTGCGTCATCTATCTCATCGACTCTCATCTCATCAGATCTCGGGGATCTCGGAACGCACAAGGGGTCAAGGACCCTTCTCTCCCTTCATCTCACTGTTTGCGGCCTTCGTCCTGCAGGTCACGACTCACGACTCGAAAAACGAACTCTCCAACAAGTTTTTGTCTTCTGTTGGTGGCAGTAACCGCAGGGCATCGTCTCTCAAGACTCTGATCATTCTACACAAGAACGAGCAAATATGCTGCATCTCGCAGGCCGCCACCACTACTCCTTGCCGCCCGTGCAATAATGCATGGTCGCTATCGCTCATGGTCGAACGTAATCTCACCTCTATAACCCGTACCCCTGACCAAGAAAAAACAAAAGGCCCGACCGCAAGCATAATCGACAAGCATTGATCAGTTGCATATGCATCTGCTCTTTGATGGAACTCTTGACGTTATCTCGATCTCTTCTTCCGATCCACTTTTGGTCGTCGTCGAGGAAACGTTGATGTGAACACTTTGTCTACTCCACCCGCCATCATCTCATCGGATCTCACTCCGATACCCCTAGACCCTCCACCGTCTCCCAATCTCTCCTTTCAGCGGATGGGAAGCATTTGCCGACTGATAATGACGATCAGAGTTTCCCAGCGTTTCGTTCTCTCCCATGCTATTGCTTGACCACATCGCGAAATCAACGCCAATGATACTATAGTCAGCCTGATCTTTGACGTTGGCCAGGTCACCAGTATGATATGATAAATAAAACCCCGAATAATGATTCCGACCCCCCAAACAAGTCCCGAACGTTTGCAATATGCCGATAGCGCAACTGTTACTGATCCACCATAGCAGGCAATTTGTGGATTCATATCTCGACGACGGACGAGAGAAGGACTTCCGTTGCCTTTGTCGTAGTCGTATCGTACAGTCTGTGAAAGTTGGATAACATAACAACAGCATGCCTCGGCATAAGGTATATTGACATTGCACGTCCAACGAAGAAGAGAGGCGTTTTGCTCACGGGGTGGTAGCTTTTCTGGTACTATTGCAACCGGCGACAGGTATCGTCACTCTTCCCGCGTTGTTGTTGTTGTTGTTGTCATCATCGTGTCAATGCCATGTGCGCGGAAGTGTGACACGGCTCATATCGTACCGTGGTTGAGGAAAGGAGAGTCCAGTTTCTGAGATGAGAGTAGCGAGGCCGACGGTGCCGTGCCGTCCGCGGTCCAACAAGAAATTGCCTCTCGAGTCTTGTCTTCTTGTGTCTCTTTAGCGGGCGCGTCTACCTCCTAGTCCTAGGTGGATTAGGGCGGCAGGGCGGCAGGATCTACCAGATTATAGATACATGACAGTGCAGTAGCAGCCCGCTTTTCAGCGTTTGTCGACGACACGTACATGTACATCCATCCACAATCCTCCATGTGCTTGTTGTTAGATGTGCAATGGATACATACCTTCGTTGGGGGTTTACTCAGACGGGCGTTAGTCGACGCGCCGGCTTGTCCAAACACCTTCTCACGGTCTCACCAATCTGGTCCATCACACCATCATCATCATCATCAATCGACGCTGCAGTGTTCGGCGGCGGCGGCGGCGGCGGCGGCAGGCCAGGGGAGACTTGACTCTTGAGAGATGCTAGTGGCACCACCTGGAGATCTGCGTTTGGGTCGAAAAGCTCCGATTTGTAGCACCGACCAGCCGCCCGCTCGTCCATAGACCATAGACCATGGACCATGGGCCACCTGCATGAAGCACACATGCTGCATGCATCAATCTCATCCCATCCTGGTGGGACGGGCAGCTCTTTCTTGGATATCGATATCATGGATCCAACGCCCCCTGCGCCTTTCCCC